>Ga0335085_10002876_pt1 | contig 31086 bp, 29 predicted proteins | sample Lox_Sample_45_FD_206712 | JGI IMG/M metagenome (GOLD analysis project Ga0335085, IMG submission 206712) | Soil microbial communities from Loxahatchee National Wildlife Refuge, Florida, United States - Lox_Sample_4.5 | ecosystem: Environmental > Terrestrial > Soil > Wetlands | place: USA... | reverse complement strand
CTTCACTGCCGCCGCGGGCCCGGTCAGCCAGATCCTCATCGATGAGATCGAGCGCCCACGGTCCGGGCCGATGCGCGACATCGTCGCCACCATCCAGCCGGACCAGGACGACATCGTGCGGGCCGGCGCGGACCAGACACTGTGCGTGCAGGGTGCGCCGGGCACCGGCAAGACCGCGGTCGGCCTGCACCGGGTGGCCTACCTGCTGTACGCCCACCCGGGCAAGATGACCCGGGGCGGCGTGCTGGTCATCGGGCCGAACCGGGCCTTCCTGTCCTACATCCGCGACGTGCTGCCGGCGCTCGGCGAGCTGAACGTGAGCCAGACCACGCTGGCCGACCTGCTGGCCCACGTGCCGGTCCGTGCGGCCGACTCGGCCGCGGCGGCCCAGGTCAAGGGGGACATCCGGCTGGCCGAGGTGCTACGGCGGGCGCTGTGGGCCGGCCTGCGCCCGCCGGCCGAGCCGTTGCTGCTGGCCCGGGGGTCACGGCGCTGGCGGGTGCCCGCGGCCGAGCTCGGCGACCTGGTGGCCGAGCTGCGCGACCGTGGTGTCCGCTACGCGGCCGGCCGGGACATGCTCGGCCACCGGATCGCGCACGTGATCCTGACCCGGATGGAAGCGGCCGGGGAGACCTGCGACGACCGGACGCACGACGCGGTCCGGCGGAGCCGGCCGGTGCGCGCAGCGGTGGACGCCATCTGGCCCAAGGCCGACCCGGTGAAGCTGGTGTTCCGGCTGCTGTCAGACCCGGCGCTGCTGGCCGCGGCGGCCGGCGGCCTGCTGGACCCGGCCGAGCAGGACCTGATTGCCTGGCGCCGTGTGCCGCGCGGCCCGGCCAGCGCGCCGTGGACGCTGGCCGACGCGGCGCTGGTCGACGAGGCTGGCGACCTCATCGAGCGCACCCCCAGCCTGTCCCACGTGGTGCTGGACGAGGCGCAGGACCTGTCGCCGATGGAATGCCGGGCGGTCGGGCGGCGCTGCGCCACCGGCTCGGCCACCGTGCTCGGCGACCTGGCCCAGGGCACCGCGCCCGCCGCCACCAGCAGCTGGCCCACGCTGCTCGGGCACCTGGGCAAGGCCGGTGCGGACCTGCGCGAGCTGCGCACCGGCTACCGGGTGCCGCGGCAGATCCTCGACTACGCCAACCAGTTGCTCGGCGCACTGGCCCCGGGCCTGGCTCCGGCCAGCTCGCTGCGCCAGGACCCGTCCGCTCTGACCGTGCTGCCGGTCACCGGCCCGGCCCTGCCCAGCGCGCTGGCCACCGCCTGCGCGGCCGCCGGGCAGGACCCGGGGTCCACCGCGGTGATCGCCGCCGACGACCAGGTCGGCGCGCTGTCCGGGCTGCTCGGCGCGGCCCGGCTGGCGCACGGCGTGCTGGACGGGCAGCATCCCGATCCGGGCGCCGGGCTGCTGCTGGTCCCGGTCACGCTGGCCAAGGGCCTGGAGTTCGACCACGTCATCGTCGTCGAGCCGGCCCGCATCGTGGCGGCCGAGTCGCGCGGGCTGCACCGGCTCTACGTCGCGCTGACCCGCGCGGTGTCCCGGCTCACCGTGCTGCACACCGAGCCGCTGCCGCCCGGGCTCGGCTCACCGGCTACAGCTCTTTGAGCACCGATGTGATCAGCGCGGCGGATTCCTCGAAGGACAGCGCGGTGGCCCGCAGGTGGTTGAAGAACACGTTGTACCGGTCCACCTCGTCCACGTTCTCCACGTACAGCGCGCTGGTCAGGTCCTCCAGGTACACCACGTCCGGGTCGGCCCGCTCCGGGAAGGCCAGGATGACGAACGGCCGCCCCATGGCCGGGTGCGCGCCCGCGCCGAACGGCAGCACCTGGATGGCGACGTTCGGCAGCCCGCTCAGGTCGAGCAGGTGGTCGAGCTGCAGGCGCATCAGTCCCGGCCCGCCCACCTGCCTGCGCAGCGCGGCCTCGTCAAGGACCGCCCACAGCTGCGGCGGGTCCGCGCTGGTCAGCGCGGGCTGGCGGGCCATGCGGAAGGCCACGTTGCGCTCCACCGCCTCCGGGCTGCCGTCCACCGCCCCGGCCGCGATGACCGCCCGCGCGTAGTCCTCGGTCTGCAGCAGCCCGGGAATCAGCGTGACCTCGTAGATCCGGATCTCCGAGGCCGCGCTCTCCAGCCCGATGTAGGTGGCGAACCGCGGCTCGATCGTGTCGCTGTACGCGTGCCACCAGCCCTTCTGCCGCGACTCCCGGGCCAGTTGCACCAGGCTGTCCCGTTGTGGCTCAGGCACGCGGTAGAGGTCGAGCATGTCCCGGACGTCCCGGGGTGACACCCGCACCCGCCCGGTCTCGATCCGGCTGATCTTGGAGGTCGAGCACTCCAGGTGCTCGGCAACATCCTCGCAGGTCATCCGCGCCGCTTCACGGAACCTGCGCAGTTCCAGCGCCAGCCTGCGGCGCCGCACGGTGGGGCTCTGCTGGGTGGACGTCGGTGTTCCCCCGTTCTGTTGCTGCGATTACTGGGCAACTGTACGTGCGAAATACTGAATGCATGTTGCAAACCGCAACCGCAAGCGCCATCCTGGACTCGAAACTCTAAGCTATCGCCCGATTACTAGAGGTGATCCAAATGGTGATGGGCGCCCAGCGGGCCCGCACCCTGTCCCGCCCCGAGGCCTGCGCCGACCTGCTCGACCAGCTCGGCCCGGCACTGGAGGGCTATGGCCTGACCGCGAGCCTGGTCACCCCGGCCGGCCGCGTGCCGAGCCTGCGGGTGGTCAACCCCGCCGCCCCGGCGCTGGCCGAGGACGTCTACGCCGGGTGCTGCGAAGACGGCAGCTGGTGGTTCTGGTGGTCGTGGGCCGAGCGCATCGCGGCGGCCAGCGATCTGGGCCAGGCCGCGGCCCGGATCGGGCATGTGCTGGCCGCCCCGCACGACAGCTAGGTGCTGAGCCCGGGGAAGGCCACGGTCCGGCCCAGCCAGCCGGTGGCGCGCACCGCGCACGCCTGCGCCTGCCGTGCCCCCCACGCCCGCAGCGTGGGGTCGTCCAGCGCGACCAGGCCGAGGTACGCGCCGGCCAGCCGGTTCTGCAGGTACCCGGCCAGCGAGACGGCCGTGGCCGGGCTGTGCACCGGGAACGGCAGCTGGTAGGCGTCCCGTGCGGCCGGCGCCGGGGCGCCGCGGGACGCCAGCATGGACACCAGGCCGTCCCGTGCGGCCTGGAGTTCGGCCCAGTCCCGCTGGGCCGCCACCCGGGCCGCCGAAGACAGGTGCGCCCCGGCCACGCCGTAGCCGTAGCTGGCCGCGTCCACCGCGGCCAGCACGGCCTGCAGCGCGCCGCTAGCGACGCCGGCCGGCTCGCTCATGGCGTGCTCCCGTGCCTTCGCAGCAGCGCGGCGTGGCTGGCCTCCGAGGCCGAGATGCTGGCCAGCAACTGGGCCAGCGACGGGCTGGCCGTGGCCAGCCGGCTGACCAGCGCGGCCGCCGCGGCCTGTTCCGCGCCGGCCAGCGCGCCGAGCGTGCCGGCCTGGCCGGCGGAGGCCTCCGGGTGCGGCGCGACGGTCGCGCCGATGAGCCGTGAGCGAAGCGCGGCCAGATGGGCCAGATGCTGGTCAAGCACCGGATCCAGGGTCTGTTTCAGGCCCGGCGACGCGGCCAGCGCCGCGTGGTACCGCGCGATCAGCGCCTGCTCGGTCCCGATCGCCGCGCGCAGCACGGCCACGTCCGGCTTTTGGCGCGGCCGTGCGCCGAGCCCGCCCACACCCTTGCACCCGGTCGCCAGCACCGACACCGCCGCCACGGCCGCGGCCAGCACGCTGCGCCGTCTCAGATCCGCCCGCACCCCGCTGAGCGTAGGGCCACCCCGGCTCAGGCCGGGCAGCGGACCGGCCAAGTCGCCTCCCCAGGCCGGTTAGGCTAGATCACGCCAGACAACAGCACAGGTCGCGGACGAGGAGGTCGTGATGCGTGGTGAAACCCGTCACGTACCGTCACGTCCGGCTGACACCGGGCGGCTTACCCGGGTGCTCAGCCCGGTGGTCAGCGCGGCCGGCTTCGATCTGGAGTCGGTCCGGGTTGCCGCGGCTGGCCGCCGCCGCCTGCTGCGGATCGTGGTGGACTCCGACGGCGGGCCCAGCCTGGACGACATCGCGCTGCTCAGCCGGTCGCTGTCAGCCGAGCTGGACAGTTCAGGCGTGATGGGCGAGGACGCGTACACGCTGGAGGTGAGCTCGCCCGGGGTGGACCGGCCGCTCACCGAGCCACGGCACTGGCGGCGGGCCCGGGGCCGGCTGGTCCGGGTCCCGGTGACCGCGGGCGGCCTGGGCGCCGTGACCGGCCGTGTCCTCGACGCCGGGACGGACGGGGTGACCCTGGACGTCGGCGGCAAGCCACACGACTTCGGCTACCGGGAACTGGGTGCTGGCCAGGTGCAGGTGGAGTTCGGCGGTGCGGCCGGCCCAGGTGCGGCGGCCGGGCCCGTGGGCGAGGGGGAGCCAGATGGACATTGATTTGAGCGTCCTGCGCAGCCTGGAGAGCGAGAAGGACATCTCGATGGACCTTGCTATCAAGGCCATCGAGGATGCGCTGCTGGTCGCCTACCACCGCACGGAGGGCGCCGCTCCCACCGCCCGGGTGGAGATCGACCGGCGGACCGGGCACGTCACGGTGTGGGCCACCGAGCCCGCCCCGGAAGGCACCCCGGCCCGTGAGTACGACGACACGCCGGACGGTTTTGGCCGGATCGCCGCGACCACCGCCCGCCAGGTGATCCTGCAGCGGTTGCGCGACGCCGAGGATGAGCTCACGTTCGGCGAGTACGCCGGCCGGGAGGGCGACATCGTGGCCGGGGTGATCCAGCAGGGCAAAGATCCCAAGGCGGTGCTCGTCGACCTGGGCAAGATCGAGGCCATCCTGCCGCCGACCGAGCAGGTGCCGGGTGAGCGTTACGCGCATGGCGAACGGCTGCGCTGCTACGTGCTGCGCGTGCACAAGGGCTACCGCGGCCCGTCGATCACCCTGTCCCGCACCCATCCCAACCTGGTGAAGAAGCTGTTCGCCCTGGAAGTGCCGGAGATCGCCTCGGGCGCGGTGGACATCGTGGCCATCGCCCGTGAGGCCGGCCACCGGACCAAGATCGCGGTCAGTTCGAACCAGCCGGGGGTGAACGCCAAGGGCGCCTGCATCGGGCCAATGGGCAGCCGGGTGCGGAACGTGATGACCGAACTGCACGGCGAGAAGATCGACATCGTTGACTTTTCCGAGGAATCGGCCCAGTTCGTGGCGAACGCGCTGTCCCCGGCCCGGGTGCTGCGGGTCAACGTGGTGGATCCGCAGGCCCGTATCGCCCAGGTGATCGTGCCCGACTACCAGCTGTCGCTGGCCATCGGCAAAGAGGGGCAGAACGCCCGGCTGGCCGCCCGGCTGACCGGATGGAAGATCGACATCCAGCCGGACAACCCGGTCGGGGCGGCTGCCTCCGGCGACAGCCCCAGCGGCGCCGACGAGGTAAGCTGACCTAGACCATGGCCAGACGGTCCCTGGGGCCGGTGCGGCCCGCACCCGCGGTTCGCACCTGTGTAGGCTGCAGGGCTCGTGCGGCTAAGTCTGATTTGCTGCGGTTGGTCGCGGCCGGGGGCGATATCGTCCCTGACCCGCAAGCGCGGCTGCCCGGCCGGGGTGCGTATCTGCACCCCAGCCAGGAATGCTTCGAGCTGGCACAGCGCCGCAAGGTACTCTCGCGGGCGCTGCGCAGGCCGGCCCCGCTGGGTACCGGCAGGCTCGCGGACTACCTGGCCGGGCAGGGCGCACCGTCAGCGGTCCGGACAGGCAGGTCAGTAGGAACGGCAGCAGTGCCGGGAAAGCGGGATCAGTTGTGATGAGCGCGCGATGAGAAATCGGCGATGAGAACCCGAAGCTGAGGCCGTCCGGAGCACGCGCTGCCCCGGATCGGCCACGATGGCCCGGAGGAGCCGGGCCGACAGAGGGAGCGCAGTGGCGAAGGTCCGGGTATACGAACTCGCGAAGGAGTTCGGTGTAGAGAGCAAGGCCGTGATGGCCAAGCTCCAGGAAATGGGCGAGTTCGTCCGTTCGGCGTCCTCCACGATCGAGGCGCCCGTAGTTCGCAGACTTAAAGATGAGTTCGGCGGCCAGGCGGCCAAGCCCCAGGGCAGGCGGTCGCAGGCCCAGCCGGGGCCGGCCCACGCCGGCCAGGCAGCCGACGGCAATGGCGGCCGCCCCTCGCCGCGGCCTGGGCCCGCCCGGCCGCAGCCGCAGGCATCGGCCCCGGGCCCGGCGGCGGCGCAGACCGCGGCCCCGTCCGCGGCCAGCCCGTCGGACACCCCGGCGGGTGGGGGTCAGGGCCCGCGTCCGGGGGCGCCGCGCCCGGCTGGCCCGGTGCCGCGTGCCCCGGTGCCGCCGGTGCCGAGTGCGCCGGCCAGCCCGGCCGCCCCCGCGCAGCGTGGCCCGGTGCCCGGCCCGCGGCCGGCCGCCCCGCGGCCCGGTCCCGGTCAGGGTGGCCAGGGTCAGGGTGGCCAGGGTCAGGGCGGCTCGGGCCAGGGTGGCCCCCGGCCAGCCGGGCCCCGGCCTGGTGACCGGCGTGCCCCCCGTCCTGGGCCCCGCCCGGGCAACAACCCGTTCGCCCCGGTCGCGTCCGGCATGGGCTCCGCGCCGCGCAACGCGCCGCGTCCCGGCCAGCCGGGCCCGGGCGGCCCGGGTGCTCCTTCGTCGTCCGGTCCTGGCGGCCCACGGCCCGGCGCGCCGCGGCCGCCGGGCTCGCGCGGTCCTGGCCGCCCCAGCCCGGCTGACATGGCCCGGCCCGGCGGCCCGCGGCCCAGCCCGAGCAACATGCCGCCGCGGCCCGCCCGTGGCCCGGGTGGCCCCGGTGGCGGTCCCGGCCGCGGTGGTCCTGGTGGCGGCGGCGGTGGCGCCGGCCGTCCCGGCGGTGGCCGTGGTGGCCCCGGCGTGGGCGCGCGTCCCGGCGGCGGTGGTGGCGCCGGCGGGGCTGGTCCCCGTCCCGGCATGGGCGGCGGTGGCCGTCCCGGTGGCGGCGGTGGCCGCGGCCGCAGTGGCACCCAGGGTGCGTTCGGCCGTCCCGGTGGCCGGCCGTCCCAGCGGCGCAAGTCACGCAAGCAGCGCCGCCAGGAGTTCGACAACATGCAGGCGCCGGCCATCGGCGGGGTGCAGATCCCGCGCGGCAATGGCAAGGTGATCCGGCTGTCCCGTGGCGCCTCGCTGAGCGACTTCGCGGACAAGATCGGGGTGAACCCGGCCTCGCTGGTCCAGGTGCTGTTCCACCTGGGCGAGATGGTGACCGCCACCCAGTCGGTGAACGACGAGACGCTGCAGTTGCTCGGCGCCGAGCTCAACTACAACGTCCAGGTGGTCTCCCCGGAGGAAGAGGACCGGGAGCTGCTGGAGTCGTTCGACATCGAGTTCGGCGAGGACGAGGGCGGCGAGGAGGCCCTGGCCCCCAGGCCGCCGGTGGTCACCGTGATGGGCCACGTCGACCACGGCAAGACCAAGCTGCTCGACGCGATCCGGCACACCAACGTGGCCGCCCGCGAGGCCGGTGGCATCACCCAGCACATCGGCGCCTACCAGGTGACCACCGAGGTGGACAGCCAGGAGCGCAAGATCACGTTCATCGACACCCCGGGCCACGAGGCGTTCACCGCGATGCGGGCCCGTGGCGCGGAAACCACCGACCTGGTCGTGCTGGTGGTCGCGGCGGATGACGGCGTGAAGCCGCAGACGACCGAGGCGCTGAACCACGCCCAGGCGGCCGGTGTGCCGATCGTGGTGGCGGTGAACAAGATCGACAAGGAGGGCGCGGACCCGGCGCGGGTGCGCTCGCAGCTCACCGAGTACGGCCTGGTGGCCGAGGAGTTCGGTGGCACCACGCTGTTCGTGGACGTGTCGGCGCGTAACCGCACCGGTATCGAGGACCTGCTCGAGGCGGTCATCCTGACCGCCGACGCCGAGCTCGACCTGCGGGCCAACCCGGATCAGCAGGGCCAGGGCGTGGCCATCGAGGCGCACCTGGACCGCGGCCGCGGCCCGGTGGCGACGGTCCTGGTGCAGCGGGGCACGCTGCACGTCGGCGACTCCATCGTGGCGGGCGAGGCGTTCGGCCGCGTCCGTGCGCTGCTCGACGAGAACGGCGAGCCGGTGCCCGACGCGCCACCGTCCCGCCCGGTGCTGGTCCTCGGCCTGACCGCGGTCCCGGACGCCGGCGACAGTTTCCTGGTGGTCAGCGACGACCGGGTGGCACGGCAGATCGCCGAGCGCCGGGAGGCCAGGGAGCGCAACGCCATGTTCGCCCAGCGGCGGCCCCGGGTCAGCCTGGAGGACCTGGAGACCGCGCTCAAGTCCGGCGAGCGGGAAGAGCTGCTGCTCATCATCAAGGGCGACGTGTCCGGTTCTGTGGAGGCCCTGGAGGACGCGCTGCTCAAGATCGATGTCGGCGAGGAGGTCAGCCTGCGGGTCATCGGCCGCGGGGTCGGCGCCATCACCCAGGACGACGTGAACCTGGCCATCGCCTCCGAGGCGGTGATCGTGGGCTTCAACGTCCGCCCGGCGGGCCGGGCCGGCGAGCTGGCTCAGCGCGAGGGTGTGGACATCCGCTACTACTCGGTCATCTACCAGGCGATCGAGGAGATCGAGGCGGCCCTCAAGGGCATGCTCAAGCCCGAGTTCGAGGAGGCCCAGCTCGGTACGGCCGAGGTTCGCGAGGTCTTCCGGGTGCCCCGGGTCGGCAACGTGGCCGGCTGCCTGGTCCGCTCCGGCACGATCAACCGTGGCAGCAAGGCCCGGGTGATCCGGGACGGTGTGGTGATCTCGGACAACCTCAGCGTGGAGTCGCTGCGCCGGTTCAAGGATGACGTGACCGAGGTCCGCGAGGGCTACGAGTGCGGCATCGGCGTCGGCTACAACGACATCCGTATCGAGGACGTCATCGAGACGTTCGAGATGCGCGAGAAGCCACGGGAGTAGGCGCGGGCTAGCTAACCGAACCTGATGTTTGTGGGTGCACTGACCCTGGATGTGCTGCTCGGCGACGTGCGGTCGCTGAAGCAGAAGAGGACGGCGGTGGCCTCGGTAGTTGCCGAGGTCCGCCGCCGCCATCCAGGCGTCTCCGTCGCCGAGACCGGGTATACCGGCCTGCATCGCCGGGCCGAGATCGGGGTAGCGGTAGTGTCCTCGACGGCCGCGCACGCGGTCGAGGTGCTCGAGGCCTGCGAGCGCCTGGTGGCGGCGCGCCCCGACATCGAGCTGCTGTCCGCGCGGCAGCGGCTGCTGACCGAGGAGGAGTGAGCCAGCCATGGTGGATCAAGCCCGGGCACGGAAGCTCGCCGACCGGATCGCCCAGATCGTGGCGGAGATGCTGGAGCGGCGGATCAAGGATCCGCGGCTCGGCTTCGTCACCGTGACCGAGGCCCGGCTCACCGGGGACCTCCGCGAGGCCACCGTGTTCTACACGGTGCTCGGCTCGGCCGAGGACCGCGCGGCCAGCGCGGCCGGGCTGGCCAGCGCGACCGGGGTGATCCGCTCCGAGGTCGGGCGCCAGACCGGGCTCAAGCACACGCCGTCCATCACCTTCGTGCTCGACACCCTCCCGGAGGGCGCCAAGCGGATGGAGGACCTCGTGGCCCAGGCACGGGCCGCCGACGCCCGGCTGGCCAGCGTGCGTGAGGGCGCGGTGCACGCCGGCGACCCGGACCCGTACCGGGAACCGGCGGCGGACGCGGACGCCGGTGAGCCATACTCGGCGCGTGACTGAGCTCGCCGCGGCGCAGGCCAAAGTGGCGTCCCTGCTGGCCGGGGCGGATGAGGTCTGCCTGGCCTGTCACGTGCGGCCGGACGCGGACGCGCTCGGGTCCATGCTGGCCCTGGCGCACGCGCTGCGGGGTAAGCGGGTCATCGCGTCGTTCGGGGACCAGCCGTTCGAGGTCCCGGAGATCCTCCGCTTCCTGCCCGGTCTCGGCCTGCTCAGCCCGCCGCGGGCGTACCCGGACCGCCCGGAGCTGATGATCACCTTCGACGTGGGCAGCATCGACCGGCTCGGCCTGCTGGCCGGGCCCGCGGCCCGGGCCGGCGAGCTGGTGGTCATCGACCACCACGCGTCCAACACCGGGTTCGGCACCATCCACCTGGTCGACCCGGCCGCCGCGGCCACCGCCATCCTGGTCCTTGACCTGATCGACGTCATGGGCATCGAGCTGACCGCGGAGAGCGCGCTCGGCCTGTACGCCGGGCTGGTCACCGACACCGGTTCCTTCAAGTTCTCCGCCACCACCCCGGCCGTGCACCTGGTGGCGGCGCGGCTGCTCGGCACGGGCATCGATCCGGCCGCGGTATCCCAGCAGCTGTGGGACCGGGCCCCGTTCAGCTATCTGGGCCTGCTCTCCGGCGTGCTGGCCCGGGCCATCCTGGAGCCGGCCGCGGCCGGCGGCCACGGCCTGGTGTGGACCACGGTCAGCTGCGCCGACCGGGCCGCGCACGGGCTGAGCCTGGACGCCGTCGAGCCGGTCATCGACGTGGTCCGGCGCACCGACGAGGCGGGTGTCGCGGTCGTGCTCAAGCAGTCCGACGACGGGCTGTGGCAGGTGTCGGCCCGCTCACGCGGCGCGGTGGACGTGGGCCGGGCCTGCGCCGCGCTGGGCGGCGGCGGCCACAGGAACGCGGCCGGGTTCACCGCCCGGGGCGGCCCGGACGAGGCGCTGGCCCAGCTCCGCCCGCTGCTGGACGGGGATAGTTGATGGCCCCAAGCGGGCTGCTGGTGGTCGATAAGCCGGGCGGCATGACCTCGCACGACGTGGTGGCGCGGGTGCGCCGCCTGGCCGCCACCCGCCGGGTCGGCCACGCCGGCACGCTGGACCCCATGGCCACCGGGGTGCTGGTCATCGGGCTGGAGAAGGCCACCCGGCTGCTCGGCCACCTGACCCTGAGCGACAAGGAGTACCAGGCCACGGTGCGGCTCGGCGCCAGCAGCGACACCGGCGACGCGGAGGGCACGATCGTGCCCGGCGCCCCGGCGGCCGGCCTGAGCATCGACGCGGTGCGCGCCGCCGCGGCCGCGCTGACCGGGCCGATCCAGCAGGTGCCGCCGGCCGTCAGCGCGATCAAGGTGGGCGGGAAGCGGTCCTACCAGCTAGCGCGGGAGGGCACGCCGCCGGAGCTGCCGCCGCGCCCGGTCACGGTGTGGTCGTTCACCGTGCATGAGGTCCGGCCGGCCGGGGAGCGGCTGGACGCCGACGTGACCGTGCGCTGCTCCAGCGGCACCTACATCCGGGCGCTGGCCCGGGACATGGGCCAGGCGCTGGGGGTGGGCGGCTACCTCACGATGCTCCGCCGGACCCGGTCCGGCCCGTATGACCTGAGCCAGGCGCACACTCTGGACGAGCTGGAACGGCGGCAGCCGGAGCTGCCCGTGCTGCCGCTGGCCGCGGCGGCCGCGGCGGCGTTCCCGGCCCGGCAGCTGACCGAGCCGGAGGCGCGCTCGCTGGCGCATGGCGGGCGGCTGGCCGGGCTGGGCCAGCACACCGGCCCGGTCGCGGCGTTCGGCCCGGGCGGCACGCTCATCGCGCTCATACAGGAGCAGGACGGGCAGGCCCGCTCGCTTGCCGTTTTCGTGCCGTGAGCGCGGGTCCGGCAGAATGGGGGGCGACTTCCGGAGGAGGGATGATGCCGCACACCAGCGACACCCGGGTGGCCGGCTACGAGCCGCTGCTGTCCCCGGCCGCGCTGCTGGACGAGCTCCCGCTGAGCAGCCCGGCCGCGGGCCTGGTCGAGCAGTCCCGGGCCGAGGTGCGCGCGGTGCTGGATGGCGCGGACGACCGGCTGCTGGTGGTGGCCGGCCCGTGCTCGGTGCACGACCCGGCGGCCGGGCTTGACTACGCCCGCCGCCTGGCCGCCCTGCGCGACTCGCTGGCCGGGGACCTGCTCATCGTGATGCGGGTCTACTTCGAGAAGCCGCGCACGGTGACCGGCTGGAAGGGCCTGATCAACGATCCGGGCATGGACGGCAGCCACGACGTGCACCGCGGCCTGCGGCTGGCCCGGCGCTTCCTGCTCGACGTGACCGGTCTGGGCCTGCCGGTGGGCTGCGAGTGGCTGGACCCGATCACCCCGCAGTACATCGCGGACGCCGTGACCTGGGGCGCCATCGGGGCGCGCACCACGGAGAGCCAGGTGCACCGGCAGCTGGCCTCGGGCCTGTCCATGCCGGTCGGCTTCAAGAACGGGACCGACGGGGACGTCGGGGTCGCGGTCGACGCCTGCCGGGCCGCCGCCACCGGGCACACGTTTTTCGGGGTGACCCGGGCGGGCGCGGCCGCGGTGGTCAGGACGACCGGCAACCCGGACTGCCACGTCATCCTGCGCGGCGGCCGGCCCGGGCCGAACTACCAGGCCGCGGACGTCGGCGCGGCGCTGGAGCGGATCACCAAAGCCGGGCTGGCCCGGCGGGTGATGGTGGACGCCAGCCACGGCAACAGCGGCAAGGATCACCGCCGCCAGCCGGCCGTGGCCGCCGACCTGGCCGGCCAGGTCAGCGGCGGCGAGCCCGGCCTCATCGGGGTCATGCTGGAAAGCTTCCTGCTGGCCGGGCGGCAGGAACCCGGCGACCAGGCCGGGCTGGCCTACGGGCAGAGCGTGACCGACGCCTGCCTGGACTTCGACACCACCGCCGGGGTCCTGCGCGACCTGGCCGGCGCGGTCCGCCGCCGCCGCGACGCGCTGGCCACGGCCGGCCGGGCCACCGCGTAACCCGGGCCACCACCTAGTCTTAGTTGTGCGCACACCGCACGCCGCACGAGTGAAGGAGCAGCACTGTGCAGCGCTGGCAGGGCCTGGACGACGTGCCAGGGGACTGGGGACCTTCCGTGGTCACCGTCGGCGTGTTCGACGGGGTGCACCGCGGCCACCAGCGCATCATCGCCCGGGCCCGGGCGGTCGCCTCGGCCCGGCAGCTTCCGGTCGTGGTGGTCACGTTCGATCCGCACCCGGATGAGGTGATCCGGCCCGGCTCGCACCCGCCGCTGCTGGTCACCGTCCGGCGCCGGGTCCAGCTGCTGGCCGGGCAGGGCTGCGACGCGGCCTGTGTGCTGCCGTTCACGCTGGACTTCTCGCGGCTCGGCCCGGACGAGTTCGTCCGGATGGTGCTGGCCGAACGGCTGCACGCCCGCTGGGTCGTGGTCGGGGACAACTTCCGGTTCGGCCACCGCGCCCGGGGCGACGTGCCGCTGCTGGCCGAGCTGGGGGAGAAGTACGACTTCGGGGCGGAGGGCGTGCCGCTGCTCACCGAGCACGGCGAGACCATCTCCTCCTCCGAGATCAGGGCCGAGCTGAACGAGGGCGACGTGGCCGGGGCCGCCCGTGACCTGGGCCGCCCGCACCGGCTGGAAGGCGTCGTGGTCCGCGGCCACCAGCGCGGCCGGGCGCTCGGCTTCCCCACCGCCAACCTGGAGACCACGCCGTACCCGGCGGTGCCCGCCGACGGCGTGTACGCGGGCTGGCTGGCCAGCCTGGACGGCGACGGCGCGGAGACCGAGCGCTGGCCCGCCGCGATCTCGGTCGGCACCAACCCGACGTTCGAGGGCCGTGAGCGGACCGTGGAGGCGTACGCGCTGGACCGCGACGACCTCGACCTGTACGGCGTGCACGTGGTCGTGGACTTCGCCGAGCGGCTGCGCGGCATGGTCCGCTTCGACTCGGCCGCCGCCCTCATCGAGCAGATGTACCAGGACGTGGACCAGGCCCGCACGCTCGTCGGCCCGGGCTGACCCGGCTGCCGCCGGCCGCGGCGGCTGGCCGGGCCACGAAGTGCTCGCCCGCCCCGGCGGCCAGCGAGAAGCCTTCGGCGAACCCAGGCTCAACATCCAGCACCAGGCGCGGCCTGCCCCAGGCCACGTCCAGCCGCTCGTCGATGTAGTACGGGCAGCCGTCAACCTCGCCGAGCAGCGCGTCACCAGGCCCGAGCAGGAACTCACCCTGGCGGAAGCACATCGGGGCGGTGCCCCCGCAGCAGCCAGCCGACTGGATGAACATGACCGGGCCCCCGCGGGCCAGCAGGCCAGCGATAGCCTGCCGCGCCGCAGGGGTCGCGGTGACCCGGCCGCTCACCCCGGTCATGACTGCCGGCCTCAGAACAGGCCCATCGGCTTCGAATCGTAGCTGACCAGCAGGTTCTTGGTCTGGCTGTAGTGCTCGAGCATCATCTGGTGGGTTTCCCGGCCGATACCCGAGACCTTGTACCCGCCGAACGCGGCGCCCGCCGGGTACTGGTGGTAGCAGTTTGTCCAGACCCGGCCGGCCTTGATCGCCTTGCCCATCCGGAACGCGCGGCTGCCATCCCTGGTCCACACGCCGGCCCCCAGGCCGTAGAGCGTGTCGTTGGCGATCTCGATGGCTTCCGCCTCGTCCTTGAACGTCGTCACGGCCAGCACCGGACCGAAGATCTCCTCCTGGAACACCCGCATCTTGTTGTGCCCCTTGAGCACGGTTGGCTGGTAGAAGTAGCCGCCGGCGAACTCGCCCCCCATCGGGGTCCGCTGCCCGCCGATCAGCACCTCGGCGCCCTCGGCGCGGCCGATGTCCACGTAGGAGCTGATCTTCTCCAGTTGCTGCGCGGACACCTGCGGGCCGATCATCGTCTCGGTGTCCAGCGGGTTGCCCTGCGTGATCCGGCCGATCCGGTCCAGGCAGCGCGACATGAACTCGTGGTAGATGTCCTCCTGGATCAGCGCCCGGGACGGGCAGGTGCACACCTCGCCCTTGTTGAACGCGTACAGCACCAGGCCTTCGACCGCCTTGTCCAGGAAGTCATCCTGCTCCGCCAGGACATCCTTGAAGAAGATGTTCGGCGACTTGCCGCCGAGTTCCAGGGTCACCGGGATGATGTTCTGGGCCGCGTACTGCATGATCAGGCGGCCGGTCACGGTTTCCCCGGTGAACGCCACTTTGGCGATCCGCGGGTTCGCCGCCAGTGCCTTGCCGATCTCGCCACCCGGGCCGGTCACGATGTTCAGCACGCCCGGCGGGATGACGTCACCGATGACCTCGGCCAGTTTCAGGATCGACCACGGGGTCGGCGAGGCGGGCTTGAGCACCGCCGCGTTGCCCGCGGCCAGCGCCGGCGCCAGCTTCCACGCTGCCATCAGCAGCGGGAAGTTGAACGGGATGATCTGCCCGACCACGCCCAGCGGCTCGTGGAAGTGGTAGGCGATCGTCTGGCTGTCGATCTCGGTGATCGTGCTTTCCTGGGACCGGATGGCCGCCGCGAAGTAGCGGAAGTGATCGGCCGCCAGCGGGATGTCGGCCGCCAGTGTCTCCCGGACCGGCTTCCCGTTTTCCCAGCTCTCGGTCACCGCGAGCATCTCGCGGTGCGCATCGATAGCGTCGGCCACGGCGTTCAGCACTTCAGCGCGCTTGGTGTGCGAGGTCTCTCCCCAGGCCGGGGCCGCGGCATGGGCCGCGTCCAGGGCGTGCTCGATGTCCTCTGGTGTCGAGTCGGCGACCTCACAGATGGGCTGGGCCGTCGCCGGGCACAGGTTGGCCCGGTACCGTCCGCTGACCGGAGGCAGCCACTTGCCGCCGATGAAGTTCTCGTACCGCGGCTCGACTGTCACGCCGCTGCCGTCCCGGCCAGGTGCTGTGTACTTCACTGCCTGCTCCTTTCCCTGCGCCCGCGTCATCGCGGGCTGGCTCCCGGCCCGGCCGGAGCCGGAGCCAGGCGCCCTCACCACTGAGCCTGTTCGCGCGGCTGGGGCATGATCAGGGGCTAAGGTCGGGCCGAACGTCCCGGGACGTGACCGCGGCTCAGGCTGGCCCGTGCGCACCGTCCCACGTGGTACCTTTGATGACGGTCGGCGAGTTCCGGCCGGGGTTAGCTGCACCCTCAAGCGGCTGGCCGTGGGGGCCCTTCTGAGTCCCCGTATCGACATGTCACGTAGATAGGAATTGCCACGTGCCGTTGGACATAGCCGTCAAGAAGGAGATCATCGCGTCAAACGCGACCAATGAGGGTGACACCGGCTCGCCGGAAGTCCAGGTCGCACTGCTGACGCGGCGGATCAATGATCTGACCGAGCACCTCAAGGTGCACAAGCACGATCATCACAGCCGCCGCGGCCTGCTGCTGCTGGTCGGGCGCCGCCGGCGCCTGCTGCAGTACCTGGCCCGCACCGACATCGAGCGCTACCGTGCGCTCATCAGCAAGCTGGGCCTGCGCAGGTAGGCCCGGACAACTCAAGAACGACATCCCGCGGCCCCGTTCCGGAGCGCACGGCGCAAAGGACCGGTCCTCGGTAGTGGTTCCCGGGTCGCCAGTTGCCTGGCGGGCCGAGAGCTTCGATCGAAGACCGGGCCGGCCGCCGGCCCGGGCAGGCTGGGATCAGCCACACGCCACCGGCGGGGGTAACGCGGGACCTCAGTCAAGGAGGTCTCACCCGTGGAGGGTGTGTATACCGCCGAAGCCGTTATCGACAACGGGACTTTCGGCACCCATACGATCAGGTTCGAGACCGGCAGGCTGGCCCGGCTAGCCGCCGGTTCGGCCGTTGCTTACCTGGACGAAGAGACCGTGGTGCTGTCCGCTACCACGGCCGGTAAGCACCCCAAGGAGGGGCTGGACTTCTTCCCGCTCACCGTGGACGTGGAAGAGCGGATGTACGCGCTGGGCCGGATTCCCGGCTCGTTCTTCCGCCGGGAAGGCCGCCCGTCCGAGGACGCCATCCTGACCTGCCGGCTGATCGACCGGCCGCTGCGCCCCTCGTTCGTCAAGGGCCTGCGCAACGAGGTTCAGGTGGTCGAGACGATCCTCGCGCTCAACCCCGAGCACCTGTACGACGTGGTCGCCATCAACGCCGCGTCCCTGTCCACCCTGCTCGCCGGGCTGCCGTTCTCGGGCCCGATCGCGGGCGTGCGGGTCGCCCTGATCAAGGGCCAGTGGGTCGGGTTCCCCACCCACGAGCAGCTGAACGAGGCCACCTTCGACATGGTGGTCGCGGGCCGGATGCTCCCGGACGGCGACGTGGCCATCATGATGGTCGAGGCCGAGTCCACCACCGGCACGCTCGGCCTGCTGGCCGACCCGGGCAGCGGCGCGGTCGCCCCCACCGAGGACACCGTGCCGGAGGGCCTGGAGGCGGCCAAGCCGTTCCTCAAGCTGCTCTGCGCGGCCCAGCAGCAGGTCGCCGACCAGGCGGCCAAGCCGACCGGTGAGTTCCCGGTGTTCGCGGACTACCAGCCGGAGGTCTACGACGCGGTGGCCGCGGAGGTCACCGGCGAGCTGGCCCGGGTGCTGACCATCGCGGGCAAGCAGGAGCGCGAGACCGAGACCGACCGGGTCAAGGCGCTGGCCCAGGAGAAGCTGGCCACCCAGTTCGAGGGCCGGGAGAAGGAGATCAGCGCGGCCTTCCGGGCGGTGACCAAGAAGCTGGTCCGCGAGCGGATCATCAGGGACGGCGTCCGTATCGACGGCCGCGGCCTGACCGACATCCGGCGGCTGTCCGCCGAGGCCCACGTGCTGCCCCGGGTGCACGGCTCGGCCCTGTTCGAGCGGGGCGAGACCCAGATCCTGGGCGTCACCACGCTGAACATGCTGCGCATGGAGCAGATGCTGGACACGCTCAACCCCGACCGGACCAAGCGCTACATGCACAACTACAACTTCCCGCCGTACTCCACCGGGGAGACCGGCCGGGTCGGCTCGCCCAAGCGCCGCGAGATCGGCCACGGCGCGCTGGCCGAGCGGGCGCTGCTGCCGGTGCTGCCCAGCCGGGAGGAGTTCCCGTACGCGATCCGCCAGGTGTCCGAGGCGATCGGGTCCAACGGCTCGACCTCGATGGGCTCGGTGTGCGCGTCCACCATGTCGCTGCTTGACGCGGGCGTCCCGCTCAAGGACATGGTCTCCGGCATCGCCATGGGCCTGATCAGCGAGGGCGGCCAGTACGTCACGCTGACCGACATCCTGGGCGCCGAGGACGCGTTCGGCGACATGGACTTCAAGGTGGCCGGCACCAAGGACGTCATCACCGCGCTGCAGCTGGACACGAAGCTGGACGGGATACCGGCCGCGGTGCTGGGTGCGGCGCTCAAGCAGGCCCGCGGGGCCCGGCTGACCATCCTGGAAGTGATGCGTGAGGCCATCGACGCCCCGGGTGAGATGAGCCCGCAGGCGCCGCGGATCATCACTATCAAGGTGCCGGTGGACAAGATCGGCGAGGTGATCGGGCCCAAGGGCAAGATGATCAACTCGATCCAGGAGGACACCGGGGCCGAGATCACCATCGAGGACGACGGCACGATCTACATCGGCGCGACCGATGGGCCGTCGGCCGAGGCCGCCCGGACCACGATCAACGCCATCGCCAACCCGCACATGCCGGAGGTCGGCGAGCGGTTCCTGGGCACCGTGGTCAAGACGACCACGTTCGGCGCGTTCATCTCGCTGCTGCCCGGCAAGGACGGGCTGCTGCACATCACCCAGCTGCGCAAGCTGCACGGTGGCGGCCGGATCGAGAACGTGGACGACGTGGTCAAGGTGGGCGACAAGATCCAGGTCGAGATCCGCGAGATCGACGACCGGGGCAAGCTGTCGCTGGTCCCGGTCGAGGTGGTCGAGCGCGAGGCGGCCGAGGGTGGCGGCGCCAGCCCGAACGGCGACGGCGGCTCTGACCGTGGTGACCATGACCGTGATGACCGGGAGGCCCGCGCGGGCGGCGGCGGTGGCGACAGCCACCGCACCCGGCATCGCGAGCGCCGGCACCGCGAGAACTCCTGAGCATGGGAGACACGCGGGCCGGGCAGCAGGATGACGGCACCGGGGCCGTGCGGCACACCGTGCTGCCGGGCGGCCTCCGGATCATCACCGAGTCGCTGCCCCACGTGCGGTCGGCCGCGTTCGGCATCTGGGCGGGAGTGGGGTCGCGTGACGAGGGCCCCGCTCACGCCGGGGCCACGCACTACCTGGAGCACCTGCTGTTCAAGGGGACCAGGCAGCGCACCGCCCTGGAGATCTCGGCCGCCCTCGACGCGGTCGGCGGCGAGCTGAACGCGTTCACCGGCAAGGAGTACACCTGCTACTACGCGCGGGTGCTGGACGCCGACCTGCCGCTGGCCATCGACGTGCTGTCCGACATGGTGACCGGCTCGCTGATCGCGGCCAAGGACGTGGACGCTGAGCGTGGCGTGATCCTCGAGGAGATCGCCATGAACGACGACGATCCCTCGGACACCGTGCACGAGGCGTTCGTCGGCCAGCTGTTCGGTGACACGCCGCTCGGCCGGCCCATCCTCGGCACCGTGGACTCGATCAACGCGATCACCCAGGCGCAGATCGCCGAGCACTACCAGGCCCGCTACACCGCGGACAACCTGGTGGTGGCGGCGGCCGGCAACCTGGACCACGACGTGCTGGTCGAGCAGGTGCAGCGCGCGTTCGGCCCGGCGCTGGCCGGGGGCCGGACGCCGGCCGCGCCGCGGCTGGCCGGGCCGGGTACCGGAACGGCGGAGGCCGCGGCCGACGGCACCGGGATCCGCCTGGTGTCCCGCCCGCTGGAGCAGGCCAACCTGGTGCTGGGCTGCGCGGCCCTGCGCCGCACCGACGACCGCCGGTTCTCACTCGGCGTGCTCAACGCGGCCCTCGGCGGCGGCATGTCCTCCCGGCTGTTCCAGGAGGTACGCGAGAAGCGCGGCCTGGCCTACTCGGTGTACAGCTTCACCACCCAGCACGCGGACAGCGGGATCTGGGGCATCTACGCGGGGTGCCTGCCGTCCAAGGCCGACGAGGTGCTGGCCATCTGCCGGGACGAGGTGGCCAAGGTGGTGGCGCACGGCCTGACCGACGCCGAGCTGGACCGGGGCAAGGGACAGCTGCGCGGCTCGATGGTGCTCGGCCTGGAGGACCCGTCCTCCCGTATGAGCCGGCTGGGCAAGTCCGAGCTGGTCTACCCGCGGCTGGAGCCGGTGGACGAGATCCTGGCCGCGATCGAGTCGGTCAGCCATGACGACGTGCGGGCGGTGGCCGAGGAGATCCTCACTCGGCCCCAGGTGCTGGCCGTGGTCGGGCCCTACGACGACAGCGCGGCGTTCGCCGGGGTCCTCGGCTGATGATCAAGGTCGGGGTGCTCGGCGCGCGGGGCCGGATGGGCACCGCTGTCGCCCAGGCCGTGTCGGCCACGGACGACCTCGTGGTCGGCGCGGCCGTGGATGCGGACGACTCCCGGGAGGACCTGGCCGGCTGCGCGGTGGTGGTCGACTTCACCCACCCCGGCGTGGTCCTGGACAACCTGCACTGGTGCATCAGCCATGGGCTGGACACCGTGGTGGGCACGTCCGGGTTCGACGAGACGCGGCTGGCCCAGGTCCGGGCGTGGCTGGCCGACGCGCCCACGGTGCGGGTGCTGATCGCGGCCAACTTCTCGGTCGGCGCGGTGCTGATGATGCGGTTCGCCGCCCAGGCGGCCCGGTTCTTCGAGTCCGCCGAGATCATCGAGCTGCACCACGCGGGCAAGGTGGATGCGCCGTCAGGGACCGCGGCCCGCACCGCGGGACTGATCGCCGCGGCCCGGGCCGAGGCGGGCCTGGGCGCGCCGCCGGACGCCACCGTCACCGCGGCCGACGGGGCCAGGGGAGCGGTGCAGGACGGGGTGCATGTGCACTCGGTCCGGCTGGCTGGCCTGGTCGCGCACCAGGAGGTGCTGCTGGGCGGGCACGGCGAGACGCTGACCATCCGGCACGACTCGCTGGACCGGGCCTCGTTCATGCCCGGCGTGCTGCTGGCGGTGCGCCAGCTCGGCTCGCTGCCGCCCGGGCTCACCTTCGGCCTGGACTCCCTGCTGTTCTAGAGTCGGCTCATGTGCCGAAGCATCAAGACACTGCGCCCGCCGTACGCCGAGCAGGTCACTGACCAGGACGTCGAGGCGGCGGCGCGGCAGTACGTCAAGAAGATCAGCGGGTTCCAGCGCCCGGCCAAGCACAACGCGGAGGCCTTCGAGCAGGCCGTGCAGGACGTGGCCAAGGCGACGTCGGTGCTGCTCTCCCGGCTTGAGATACGGTAGATGTACGGGGGCAAGACTGCTCAATCGGCGCGGCCCACCGGGGGGTGGACATGCTCAGGTTCATTCTGAACATCATCTGGCTGGTGCTCTGCGGGTTCTGGATGGCGATCGCCTACGCGATCGCCGGAATCATCTGTTTTGTGCTGTTCTTCCTGGTTGTCACGATTCCGTTCGGCATCGCGGCGTTCCGCATCGCGGGCTACGTGCTGTGGCCGTTCGGCCGGTCGATCGAGCGCCGCGAGGGGGCCGGCGTCGCGTCGCTGATCGGCAACATCATCTGGATCATCCTGTTCGGCTGGGAACTGGCCCTCGGGCATCTGGTCACCGGGGTTCTGCTCTGCATCACCATCATCGGCATCCCGCTCGGCCTGGCCAATTTCAAGATCATCCCGATCTCGCTGGTGCCGCTCGGCGTCCGCGTCGTGCCCTCCGGGCAGCTCTACCCGGGCTATCGCTGACCTGTTGGGTTGGCGTACCGTCGGCTCATGTGTCGGGATATCAAGATCCTGCGCGCCCCGTATGCCGCCTCGGTCAGTGACCAGGACGTGCAGGCCGCCGCGCTCCAGTACGTGCAGACAGTGAGCGGGTTCCGGCGCCCGGCACCGGCCGACTCTGAGGCGTTCGACCGGGCCGTGGACATGATCGCCAGCGTGACGCGCGACCTGCTGGGCCGCCTGCCGGCCCACCCGGCCGCCGCGCCCGGGTCGTTAGGCGCGGCTACGGCGCCCCCATGGTCGGGGCGTGCGTGATGTCCAGGGAGTTCGGCGGGGTCAGGTCCACGCCGTCCGGGTCGTTCAGGTAGCCCGGGGCGGTGCCCGGCACCCCCTTGTGGCCGTACTGCCAGACGATCCGGCTGGTCACCGGGTCGATCACGATGACCCGGTCGTTGAAGTCGTCGTTGACCAGGATGTCCCCGTTGGGCAGCGGCAGCCCCAGCGACGGGTGGTTGAGCCCGCCGAACCGCCACAGCCGCCGGCCGGCCGCGGTGAACTCCACCACCTGGCCCGCGGCTGAGTAGTCCACCGTCAGGTACCGGCCGGGATAGATCTCGTTGCTGTCCGACGGATAGGCGACCCCCGGCGGGCTGGCCGACCAGGACACGTGGCCGGACCGGCCCAGCGCGTCCACCCAGTCGCCGTTGATCTCGGTGACCAGGTACTTGCCGTTCGTCATGGGGAACGCGCCGTTCGGGCTGCCCCAGGTGACCGGGGGGCTGTGCCAGCAGCCGTAGCCGGGCTGGCCGATGACCCGCTGCGGCCGGTGCGCCGGCGGCCGGATCAGCAGCACCCGGCAGTTCTTGATGTCCGCGGTGATCAGGCTGCCGCTGGGCAGCATCATCGCGTCGTCCGGGTTGGACACGTGGTTGGCGCCGGACCCGGGATGCCACGGCACGCCGTAGCGGTAGACGATCCGGCGGCTGGCGATGTCGATCACGCTGATCACCGAGGCGTCCTCCTCGGTGGCGACGATCTGCTTCCCGTCCGGCGTGAAGAACGCGTCATCCGGCACCGGGAACGTCTGCCCCTTGGCCAGGTCGCCCGGTTGCGGGAACTGCCACCTGATCCGGCCCTGCGGGTCCACGATCAGCAGCCGGTTGTTCTTGTGGTCGGCGATCAGCACGTCCCCGGGCAGCGCCGCCGGGTCCGAGCCGGGCGCCAGGTGACTGCCGCTGAGCGGCGGCCCGGACCATGGCGTATGGGCCGGCGGGTCCGCGGCTACCTGGATCCGGGTAACGGTGGGCACCGGCCGTACTCCGTCGTTCCCGCCGACCAGGTAGGCGGTATCCCCGGCCACCGCCGCCCCCGCGCCGGCCACCGCCACCGGCAGCCGCCCCGCCACCCGGACCGGTGACCCGGGCCGGTATGCGAGCACCTGGTCGCTGATGGCCTGGCTGACCTGGCCACCCGCCACGAACATCGTCCCGCCCAGGCTGAACGCGGCCGCGCCGGTCACCGGGTGCGGCAGGTGCCCGGCCAGCGCGGCCCGGGCCGTCCGGTGCGAGCCGGGGCCGGGCACGGTGACCCGCTGGATGTCGCTGACCGGGCCGGCGGCGGCCTGCCCGCCGAACACCCAGATCTGGTCGCCCAGCGCGGCCACCGCCGCGTCACGGACCGGCACCGGCAGCCGCGCCACGGTGCGGAAGTGCCGCCCGTCCGTGGTGGCCAGCACATCGCCCGAGGACCCCATCCAGACCGAGCCGCCCACCAGGTACGCGGTGCCGCCGATGGTCACCGCGCCCAGCCCGGACCGGGGCACGGGCAGCTGGCCGGCCACGCTGCTCCGGGTGCCGATCTGCTGCACGGTCGTCAGCAGCGAGGTGGCCGGGTCGTGGTCGTATCCGCCGCCGAACAGATAGTCCCGGCCGTTCAGGACGGCCCCGGCCGCGCCCGGCGTGGCCGCGGCCAGCCGGCCCGCCGGGGTGGTGCTGCCGGTCACCGGGTTGAGCCGGAGGATGCTGGCGGTGGCGGCCGACCGCTGGCTGAGCCCGCCGAGCAGCAGCAGGTCCGCCCCGCGCGGCAGCACGGCTTCCTGTGCGACCCCGGCCGGCAGCTGGTACGGCGCCGGCACGATCCGCACGGTAGCCGGGTCCGTATGGGCCGCCGCGTCAGCCCGGGCCGGGTCATCCGGATGCCGCGCGGCCGCGGTCTGGCCAGACGTAGAGCACGCCGTCACCAGCAGCACCGCACTGACCCCGGCCGCGGTAAGCCAGGCCCGCGCGCTGCCCCGCCATCCGACTCGGCGCGCCACAGCATCAACCCCTAGTCCCAGACTCTCCCCTGATCCCAGCCTGACACTCATCGCCGAGCGCATGCACCCACTCGCGCAATGTGACCGCCACTATTCCCACCAGTCACGCCAGTCACATTGATCATGGTGAGCGCGACATGGCATGCGAAACGTGCAGGTCGGCGGACGTTTTGCCCCGATTTGCCCGTGCGGGACGCATGCTGAGTGGGTGCGGCGGGCGGCCCGGCTGGACGCGGCGTTAGGCGGTTTCGGTGCTGGCGGCGGATTCCAGGCCGAGCTCGGAGATCGAGGTGTCCCGCATCTTGAACTTCTGCACCTTGCCGGTGACCGTCATCGGGAAGCCGGTGGTGATCCGCAGGTAACGGGGGATCTTGAAGTGGGCGATCTGCCCGGTGCAGAACTCGCGCAGTTCCTGCTCGGTGAGCTGCTGGCCGGGCCGGAGCTTGATCCAGGCGCAGATCTCCTCGCCGTACTTGGCGTCCGGCACCCCGATGACCTGGACGTCCTCGATGGCCGGGTGGCTGTACAGGAACTCCTCGATCTCCCGCGGGTAGACGTTCTCCCCGCCGCGGATGATCATGTCCTTGATCCGGCCGACGATGTTCAGGTAGCCGGCCTCGTCCATCACGGCCAGGTCCCCGGTGTGCATCCAGCGCGCCTGGTCGATGGCCGCGCTGGTCTGCCCGGGGTCGTCCCAGTAGCCCAGCATCACCGAGTAGCCGCGGGTGCACATCTCGCCGGTGGCGCCGCGCGGCACGGTCAGCCCGGTCTCCGGGTCCACGATCTTCACCTCGACGTACGGGTGCACCCGGCCCACGGTGGAGACCCGGCGCTCCATGTCGTCGTCGGCCCGGGTCTGCGCGGACACCGGGGACGTCTCGGTCATCCCGTAGCAGATCGTCACCTCGGACATGTGCATCTCGCTGACCACGCGCTTCATCACCTCGACCGGGCACGGTGAGCCCGCCATGATCCCGGTCCGCAGCGAGGACAGGTCATAGGACGCGAAGCCGGGCAGCGCCAGCTCGGCGATGAACATGGTCGGCACCCCGTACAGCGACGTGCACCGCTCCTCGGCCACCGCCCGCAGCGTCGCCGCCGGGTCGAACCCCGCCGCCGGGATGACGATGGCGGCCCCATGGGTGACGGCGGCCAGGTTGCCCAGCACCATCCCGAAGCAGTGGTAAAACGGCACCGGGATGCACACCCGGTCCTGCTCGGTGTACCGGCAGCCCTCGCCGATGAAGAACCCGTTGTTCAGGATGTTGTGGTGTGAGAGCGTGGCGCCCTTGGGGAAGCCGGTGGTGCCGCTGGTGTACTGGATGTTGATCGGGTCGTCGAAGGACAGCACCACCTGCCGCTCGGCCAGCTGGTCCCCGCCGCCCGCGATCGGCATCCGGCCCACCACGAACAGCTCGTCCCAGTCGGCCGAGCCCAGGTAGATGACCCGCTCCAGGCCGGGCAGGCCGCCCTGGACCTCCTCGATCATGGCCCGGTAGTTGCTGGTCTTGAACGACTCCGCGCTGACCAGCAGCCGCACCCCGGACTGGCGCAGCGCGTAGCCCAGCTCGTGGCTGCGGTAAGCCGGGTTGATGTTGACCAGGATGATGCCCGCCTTGGCCGTGGCGTACTGCAGCAGCACCCATTCGGCGCAGTTCGGCGCCCAGATGCCGACCCGCTCGCCCTCCAGGATCCCGGCCGCGATCAGCCCACGGGCCAGCGTGTCGGTGTCCGCGTCGAGCTGGGCGTAGGTCCACCGGCGCCCGGACGGCACGTCCACCACGGCCTCCCGGTCGCCGAACATCCCGGCGATCCGGGTGAGGTTCGCGCCGATGGTCTCGCCGAGCAGGGTCTGCTCGGCGGTTCCGTGGCTGTAGGACAGCTGCGCTGGCTCGGTCATGACACCCCTCCGACGTTGATGGCTCCATAATTCCTGCTCACGCCCGCCCGGGCCAGCCACCCGGGCGGCGGGCCGCCGTGGCGGGTACTCGAATTCGAATTTGCTTAACGGCTATCGGCGGGCCGGTGCCGGCTGGCCAGGACTGGGCGTTAGGGATTAGTCGCGGTTTACGTTGCGGCGGAGTTACTGTCGGAGAGAGGGCCGGGTGGCAGACGCGCAGCCCGCGCGCGCCACTCCTGCCCCGGGAGTAACCATGGGCGCGTGGATTGTCTGGCTGGTCCTGGCCGCGGTGCTGGGCGTGGCCGAGGTGATGACCACTACCCTGGCCTTCGGGCTGATCGCGGTGGCCGCGGCGGTGGCCGGTGTGGCCGGCGCGCTGGGCGCCGGGCTGCCCATCCAGCTGGCCGCGTTCGCCGTGGCCAGCGGCGCCGGGCTCGGTGTGGTCCGGCCCATCGCGGTGCGGCACATCAAGCAGCCACCGCCGTTGCGTACCGGGGTGTCGGCCCTGGTCGGCCGGTCCGCCAAGGTCATCGAGGAAGTCTCGGACGACCGTGGGCAGGTCCGGATCGGCGGCGAGCTGTGGTCGGCCCGCGCCTATGACGAGTCCCGGGTCATCCCGGTTGGCTCGACCGTCGACGTCTTCGCGATCGAGGGCGCCACCGCACTTGTCCATCCCCGGGAGTAGCCATGGAACTGGCCGGGCTTATCGCCGCCCTGGTGGCGGTCGTCCTCGTCCTCCTTGTCGTCGGCAGGACCGTCCGGATCGTGCCGCAGGCGCGCGCACGGAACGTCGAGCGGTTCGGCCGGTACCGCAAGACGCTGGAGCCGGGGATGAACTTCATCGTCCCGATCGTGGACCGGGTCAAGCCGCTCATCGACCTGCGCGAGCAGGTGGTCTCGTTCCGCGGCCAGCCGGTGATCACCGAGGACAACCTGGTGGTGAGCATCGACACGGTGCTGTTCTTCCAGGTCACGGACCCGCGGGCGGCGGACTACGAGATCGTCAACTACATCCAGGCCATCGAGCAGATCACCGCGACCATGCTGCGCAGCGTCATTGGCAGCATGGACCTGGAGCAGACGCTGACCTCGCGTGACAAGATCAACACCCGGCTGCGCGGGGTGCTGGACGACGCGTCGGGCAAATGGGGCATCCGGGTCACCCGGGTGGAGATCAAGGCCATCGACCCGCCCAAGAGCGTCATTGACGCGATGGAGAAGCAGATGCGGGCCGAGCGGGAGAAGCGGGCCGCGGTGCTGACCGCCGAGGGTGTGCGGCAGGCCAAGATCCTCACCGCCGAGGGCGAGAAGCAGAGCGCCATCCTGCGCGCCGAGGGCGAGCGGCAGAGCCAGATCCTCAAGGCCGAGGGCCAGAGCCAGGCCATCGGGACGGTGTTCCGCGCCGTGCACGAGGGCGACGCGGACCCGAAGGTGCTGGCCTACCAGTACCTGCAGACGCTGCCGCAATTGGCCCAGGCCGAGGGCAACACGTTCTGGGTCATCCCGAGCGAGGTCACCACGGCGCTGAAGACGCTGAGCACGGCGTTCGGTTCGGCGGGGGATGGGGTCGGCGCCGGGGAGAGCGCCGCGCCGGAGCAGCCGCCAGCCCTCGGCCAGGCCCCGGCGCCCAACGGCGTCGAGCCGTCTTAGGCAGTGCGGCCGGACCTCGCGGGCCGGTGGATCCCCCGTTGGGGGTGATGCGGCGCTCTGGCGGGCGCGGCATTGTCGGGGGCAGGACGCCAAGGGAGGCGCAATATGGCGATAGGACCTGTCCAGCTGATCGTCCTGGGGTTCAGTCACCCGGACTTCCACGGCGAGATCATCGCCGAGCTGGAACGGCTGCGGGAGAGCGATACGGTGCGGGTCATCGACTCGCTGGCGGTCTATAAGGACGCGAACGGGGAGATCGAGGTCGAGCACCTCAGCAACCTGAGCCAGGACGAGGCGATCGAGCTGGGCAGCAAGGTCGGCGCGCTGGTCGGGCTGGGCATCGAGGGTGAAGAGGGCGCGGAGGCCGGCGCGCTGGCCGGCGCCGAGGCGGGCGCCGACGGGATCCAGGTGTTCGACGAGCAAGCGGAATGGGACGTCATCGAGGACATCCCGAACGACTCCGCGGCCGCGCTCGTCCTGCTGGAGCACCACTGGGCCGTGCCGCTGCGCGACGCCATCGCCCGGGCCGGCGGGTTCCGGATCAGCGACGGCTTCATCAGCCCGCTCGACCTGGTCGAGATCGGCCTGATGACCGGCGAGGAAGCCAAGGAACTGCACGCGATGGAGACCGCGGCCAACGCGAGCTGAGGGAGGACAACATGTTCGGATCACGCCGAGTAGCCAGGCGCACGTCGCGGCGCACCGCCCGCCGGGTCAGCCGCCGCCGCTTATGACCGGCCTGCTGGCCGGCCCCTGACCGGCCGCTGCGGGCGGCGGGCGCCATCGAGGCTGCGGATCTCCAGCTGGGGGATGGTCCGTAAGCTGACCTGTCATGGGTGTGGCACCGTCGCCCGCGGCGGCGACTCCGGGGCTGATCCGCAGCGATCCCCATGGCCCCGGGCTGAGCCGTGTGCCGGGCCATGCCGGGTTCCGGTATCTCGGTCCGTCCGGCGCTGAGATCACCGACGCCGGGACGCTGGACCGGATCCGCGCGCTGCGCATCCCGCCCGCCTGGACCGGCGTGTGGATCTCGGCCGGCCCGCTGGGCCACATCCAGGCCACCGGCGTGGACAGCAAGGGCCGCACCCAGTACCTGTACCACCAGCTGTGGCGGGACCAGCGGGACGCGCAGAAGTTCGCGCACATGCTGCGGTTCGCCACCGCGCTGCCGGAGTTGCGCACCGCCACCGCCGGGGATCTGGGCCATCGCGGCCTATCCCGGGACCGGGTCGCGGCCGGCGTGGTCCGGCTGATCGACCTGGGCCTGTTCCGCATCGGCGGCGAGAAGTACGCCGAGCTGGACCATCACTACGGCGCGACCACCCTGGAGAAGCGGCACGTCCGGCTGTCACGGGACGGCATGATGTTCGACTACGTGGCCAAGGCGGGCAAGGAACGGACGATCACCGTCCACGACCCGGCCGTCCAGCCCGTGGTGCGGGCCCTGCTCCGCCAGGACACCGGCCTGGACGCGCTGTTCGCCTACCAGCAGGGTGCGGGCTGGCGCCTGCTGCACTCGCACCAGGTGAACGAGTACATCGCGGGCCGGGCCGGCGGCCACTTCACGGCCAAGGAGTTCCGCACCTGGAACGCCACCCTGCTGATGGCGCTGACCCTGGCCAGCGCGGGGCCTGCGGACCCGGGCCGGCGCCAGCGGGTGGTGACGGCCAGCGTGCGGGACGTGGCGCGCTGGCTGGGCGACACCCCGTCGGTGGCCCGCGGCTCCTACATCGACCCGCGCTTGATCACCCGCTACGAGTCGGGCGGCGAGCTGTCCGCGATCCCGCCCGTGCCCCCCAGCCTGCCCGCCCCGCCCGAAGCCGAGCAGGCGGTGGCCGCGCTGCTACGGGAGTTGCCGGAGGAGCCGGCCCAGTAAGGGCACGCAGTCACGCAGAGGGTGAACGGTCAGGCTGCGGCGAGTGGGTGCGCCTGTGCCTGCTCGGAAGGTACTTCTCGCTCACGAGTTCGCGCATCAAGGCTGCCGGCGATCCCGGCCGTGCCGCCCAGCCTGTCCGCCTTGGCTTTCGGCGTGGACGTGCCCACCCCGCTGGACGGCTCGCGCCGTTTTGTCGGTGGGGTCCGTTAGTCTTCGAATAGAGCTTCGAGATACCGGCTAGGCCTGGGAGGAGGTTGCCAGCATGTGTGAGCGGGGATCCACGGTGCCCGGGGTGCTGGCCGCGGTCCTGGACGGGCTGGCTTTCCTCAACCAGGCCGCGCTGGCTGACCTGCCCGGCGTGGTGCAGGCGGACGCGCTGCGCCAGATGGCCAGGGTGGAGTCGGCGTGCACGGCGGCGCATGCCGGGCTGCTCGGCGCGTTCTCGGCCAGCGGCGCCCACGAAGATGACGGGCAGCAGAGTGAGCGCGCCTGGCTCAAATGGCAGACCCAGATCACCGCGGGCGCGGCCGCCGGGGCCGTCGGCTGGATGAAGCGCCTGGCTGCCCACCCGGCGGTCCGGGCGGCGTTAGCGGCGGGGGTGGTGTCGCCGTCGTGGGCGAAGAAGATCTGCGAGTGGACGGACCTGCTGCCTGAGGGCATCCGCGGCGACGCGGATGAGATTTTGCTGGCGGCGGCGGGTGAGGGGGCGGTGCTGCCGGATCTGGCCGCGCTGGCGGAGGAGATGCGCCGCCGCACCGCCGCCCCCGACCCCGACGGTGGCGGGGGGTTTGATGAGCGGCGGGTGCGGCTGGGCCTGACGTTCGGTGGTGCGGGGGTGCTGGAAGGCGATCTGACCCCGGCGTGCGCCGCGGCGCTGGCGGCGGTGCTGGAGGCGCTGGGCAAGAAGGCGGGCCCGGAGGATGCGCGGACCGCGCCGCAGCGCCGCCACGACGCCCTGGAGGAGGCGTGCCGGCGGCTGATCGGCGCGGGCTGCGTGCCCGACCGGGCCGGCCAGCCCACCCACATCCAGCTGCACCTGACCCTGGACCAGCTCCGTGACATGCCCGGCGCGGCCGACGCGGAAGCCGCGTGGCTGGCGGCCCAGACCGGCGCCGCCGCCCAGGCCGGCCGGGCTGCCCAGCCCACCTCCTCCGCGCAGGCCGCCCGTGACCGGGAAGCCGCTGCTCAGCCCACCCCTTCCGCGCAGGCCGCCCGTGAGGGGGAAGCCGGCCGGGCCGCGGGAGGCGTCCGCGGCGGGGAAGCAGGCCGCGATGCGGGGGCCGGCCGCGGCGGGGAGGCCGGCCGTGACGGGGCAGCCGCGCGGGGCGCGCAGGCGGCGCGGGCGGCGGCGGAGGGGCAGCCCGGGTGGCTGACCGGGCCGGCGGCGCAGGCGTACGCGTGTGACGCGGCCATCATCCCGGTCGTCACCGGCCAGGCCGACCACGCCGCGCTGGCCGAACTGGCCGGCCAGATCCACGCCACCACCCTCACGGCCGGCCCGCACGAACCCGCGTCCCCGGCCGCGCTGGCCCGGCTGCACCAGACACTGCTGCGGCACGCCGCCACGCTGCTGTCCGGGCCGGGCGGGCTCGCGTCGTTCCTGCGCACCCGCCTGACCGGCGACCACTTCCCCGCAGTGAGCCTGCCGCTGGACACCGGCACACCCACCAACATCATCTCCGGGGCGCTGCGCCGCGCGGTCATCACCCGCGACCGGTGCTGCGCGTTCCCCGGCTGCGACCACCCCCCAGCCGCCTGCCAGGTGCACCACCTCACCCCCCGCGCCCACGGCGGCCAAACCCGGCTCAGCAACCTCGTCCTGCTATGCGCCTTCCACCACCTCACCGCCGTGCACCGGTGGGGCTGGACACTGACCCTGCACGCCGACGGG
>Ga0335085_10002874_pt1 | contig 31091 bp, 29 predicted proteins | sample Lox_Sample_45_FD_206712 | JGI IMG/M metagenome (GOLD analysis project Ga0335085, IMG submission 206712) | Soil microbial communities from Loxahatchee National Wildlife Refuge, Florida, United States - Lox_Sample_4.5 | ecosystem: Environmental > Terrestrial > Soil > Wetlands | place: USA... | reverse complement strand
AAAGTTCGTCGGCAAGGAAATCAACTTTTTGGTCGACTATTCAAGGGCAGTTGGACTGGCGGGCGTTAAGAAAAAGGACGACGCCTTGATCAACAATGCATTAGAGCGTTTCGAACGCATTTACCAGGTTGCTCCTCAGAATGGAAGGAACTTGAAGAACTGGGCGATGACTTTGTTCGCCGTAGGGAGATATTCCGAAGCCTGGGCAAAGGTGAAACTCGCTGAATCCACGCCGGACAAAGGCCATCTCGATCCGAGTTTCCTGGCTGATTTGCAGTCGCATATGCCGCGGCCACAAGACTGATTAAGAAAGGACGTTGAATCCCTTCTCGGCTACTGATCTTGGGATTACGCCTCCCTCACAGCCCCGACAAAATCTCCTGCGGCGAGGGCACATGTTGGCGCAGGCTCTCCGCCGTAAGCTCATCGGCTTTGCGCAGGCTGGGGAAGATCACTGTCCACAACCCCGCCACTGCCAGCGCGCCCACTCCACCGATCACCGTCGCACGCACCGCGCCCCACCATTGCGCCGTGAGCCCGCTTTCAAACTCGCCCAGCTCATTCGACGCGCCGATAAATAGCGAGTTCACCGCGCTCACACGGCCGCGCATCTCCGGCGGCGTGGCAAGTTGCAGCAGCGATCCGCGGATGATCACGCTGATGGTGTCTGCCGCGCCTGCTACTGCCAGCGACCCGAGCGAGAGCCACAGCGTGTGCGATAGCCCGAAGACCACAGTCGCCGCGCCAAAAATTGCCACGCAGATAAACAGCGAGCGGCCCGCATGCCGTTGCAGCGGAAACCGCGCCATGAAAAGCGACATAGTCACCGCGCCCACCGCCGGAGCCGCGCGCAGCATGCCCAGCCCGCGCGGACCCTGGTGAAGAACTTCGTGCGCGAAGATCGGCATCAGCGCCACTGCGCCGCCCAGCAGCACCACAAACAGATCCAGCGAAAAAGACCCCAGCAGGATCCGCGCTCGCCTAACATACTGGAACCCCGCCAGCAATACTTTCATTGAAAGCTCGCGGTGTTCCATCCGCCCCGGCCGCACGCGCAGTGATGCCACCAGCGCCAGAAACCACAACACCGTTCCCAGCGTGAACACGTACACAATCCCTGCACCCTCCAGTCGCGAGCGTGCCAGAAAGCCCGCCAGCGGTAATGTGAAAAGCAATCCGCCCAAAGCTGGCCCGGTGATGTTCGCCAGCTGAAAAATCGCTCCGCCCCAAGTGACTGCGTTTACAAAGTGGCTCTCCGGCACAAGATGCGGAATCAGCGCCGAACTTGCCGGCGATGAAAACGCGCGTCCCGTGCCGACAAAGAACAGCACGGCGTAAATGGCCAGAATGTTTTGTGTGTTATTGCGCGCCAGCTCAATCAACGCGCCCGTGCAGAACACCTGGAGCGCGTAGCACGCCAGGATGACGTGCCTGCGGTCAAAGCGGTCGGCCACATGGCCCGCCGGTAGAAGAAAAATCAATCCCGGCAAAAATAGCGCGAGCCCCGTGTATCCCAGGTCGATGGCGCGGTGCGTAATGGAATAAACTTGCCACGCCACCGCAACCGACTGCGCCTCGGCGCCCAGGATCACGGCCACGCGCGCCAGTTGGTACCGCCTGAAATCTTGTGAGGCAAACGCCTCAAGGCCACGGCGGGGCTGCCTTGAACCCTCTGAGTTGTGTGGGGAAACCGGCGTCATCGTCTGCTTTCAGGGTATAACGCCGCGCGCCTTGCGGCCTCGGAAACGCGCGAGCCTCAATCCACCGCGCCATGAAACAATGAATCCTTAAACGCTATGACCGACGAAACTCTCTCGCCAACTGAATCTACCTCCGTCACTCCTGAAGCCGCTCCGGAATCTGCGCCCGCCGAAGCGCATGAGTCTACGCAGCCCATCGAAACTCCGCAGGCCGCCGCCGAGCAAGCACCAAGCGAAGAAATCGCAGCGAAGAGCGAGCCGGAGGCTGTCGAGCCCGCCCAGGCCGCCCCCACGAGTGCCAAGACCCCGTTGTTCGACGAACCTGCAGTTACCTCATCGGTAGAAGACCAGGACCTGGACGGTCAGTCCTCTTTCGCAGATGCGCTACAGGCATTCGAGCGCTCGCACACCCACCGCGCCGAGACCAAACAGCTACAGGGCACGGTCGTGTCGCTCACGCCCGATCAGGTTGTTCTCGATGTCGGCTACAAAATCGAGGGCGTGTTGCCGCGCGCGACCTTCCCCAACAATGCTGAAGGAGTAAACGTCGGCGACAGCTTTCCGGTTTCCATCACCGGCCGCAATGACGAAGGCTACTACGAACTCTCGCGCCACCGCGTCGCCCAGCCCCGCGACTGGTCCGCCCTCGAGCGCGCTTTCAATGAAAAAATCGCGGTTGCCGGTACCGTCACCGCCGTTATCAAGGGCGGCCTCAGCGTCGACGTCGGTGTCCGCGCCTTCATGCCCGCCAGCCGTAGCGGCACGCGCGACGCAGCCGAGCTCGAAGCTCTCGTCGGTACTGAGATCACCTGCCGCATCACCAAGCTCGACGTTGCCGACGAAGATGTTGTCGTCGATCGCCGCGTGGTTCTCGAGGAGCAGGCTCGCGGAGAGGCGGCTGCCCGCCGCGCCGCGCTTGAAGTCGGTGACACGGTCAATGGCACCGTCCGCACGATCATGCCTTACGGCGCGTTTGTTGAAATCGAACCCGGCCTCGATGGGCTCCTGCACATCTCCGACATCTCTCGCGCCCGTGTCGCCAAGCCTGAAGACGTGCTCTCCGTGGGCGAGCAACTGACTCTTCGCGTGCTGAAGATTGACTCCGAGACCAACAAAATATCGCTCGGCCTCAAGCAGCTCCAGCCCGAGCCGTGGGAGACCGCAGCCGAGCGCTACGTGGCCGGCCAGCGCATCGCCGGCGACGTCACACGCCTCACCGATTTCGGCGCATTCGTCGAGCTCGAACCCGGCCTCGAAGGCCTCATTCATATCTCCGAGATGTCATGGGCGAAAAAAATCCGCCACCCCTCCGACCTGCTCAAGCAAGGCGACCGCGTTGACGCAGTTGTTCTCTCCGTCAAGCCGCCTGCGGGCACGGAACAGGGCCGCATCTCACTTGGGCTCAAGCAAACGCTCGCCGATCCATGGCTTGAAGTCGAGCGCAAGTTCCCCGTGGGCTCGCAGGTTGAGGGTCCCGTCGCCAGGATCATGAACTTCGGCGCCTTTGTTCAAATCGCCGAGGGGGTTGACGGCCTCGTGCACGTGAGCGAGATCGTTGCCGACCGCCGCATCAACCATCCTCGCGACGTAGTGCGCGAAGGCCAGCGCGTGAAAGCCGTTGTTCTCGCCATAGACTCTGAGAAGCGGCAGATCAAGCTCTCGATGAAGCAACTCATTCCCACCAGCATCGACGAGTACATCGCCGAGCACAAAGTCGGCGACTCCGTTTCGGGCCGCGTCGTCGAGATCACCTCTTCCGGCGCAACCGTCGAACTCGGCGAAGGCATCAGAGCGACATGCCGCGCGAGCTCCACGAGCGCCGCCAGCCCCGCTAGCTCCGCCAGCACCGCTAACTCCGCCGCAGTCGACCTCTCGCAGCTTTCATCGATGCTCAAGGCGCGCTGGAAAGGCAATGCACCCTCGCCGTCAGCCCTTCCCGAGCCTCTCGCCGAAGGCCAGATCCGGACCTTCAGAATTACAAAGCTGGTCGCTGATTCAAAGAAGATAGAAGTCGAGCTCGCATAGCGCGCTAGCGTGGTCCTACTGTGGCAATGGCAACTGGTGCACCACTTGGTCGGCGGTTAGCACGAGGAGCTTTTTTTCTTTGCCGGTGACAATGCGTGCCAGCCTGGCCGGCGAGCCCAGCCTAAAGCGCTCAATCTCCTTGCCTGTCCGTTCATTCACCAGCACAATCTCGTCCTCGCGGTTGACCGCTGCAATCAGCCCCGCGCCCGAATCGGTCGCAATCGGCGTGCCGAAGAACTCGCCCACTTTCTCGCCTGTGTCGAACCGGTAGATCACCGTGTTGTCATGCTCGCCGTGCACCAAAGCGTACTCGCCGGAAACCTGAGCAAAGCGCTCGTCGTTCCATCCGCGGCTCAGGTCCACCTCCGGCAACGCCACTTCTTCCAGCAGCGCGCCCGTCTCCGGCGTCACAGTTTCAATCAGCAATCCCTTCTTGTGGGTCGTCAATATTTTGGCCTGCTGCTGCGCCTTCGGATACTTCTTCATTTCATCCTTCGCCGTTTGGGTGCTCAAGTCCCAGGCCAGCACCAGCCGATCACCGTCCGCAGGCCAGCACACCGGTGTTTCATTCGGATACTCGCGCGTCCAGGCAGGCGTTTGCGATCCCATCTTCTTCACCTGCAACACTGCATGGTGATCGGTCCATTCGCCATCTTTAACCGGTTTCAGCATGGTTGTGAAATCGCCGTACTGTCTCTCCTTGTCGTCATACCTTCCCAGATCGTTGGTCGTGATGTCGGGCAGCGCGATTTCTGCTTCCGCTGCGTCCGAGTCTCTGTATTTGGGGAGCTGGCCAAACACATGGTCATGGTTGTCCACCCAAAGGCTGCGCATGGGGCGCAGCAGCCTCACCTGCTTTCCAGTCTCCATGTCCCAGACTGCGGAGCGGTTCTTCAGCGATACCACAAGATATTTCCCATCCGCCGAAAAGGCGCCCGATCGCGGTATTGGCAACGGTCCTACAGGCAACGGAATCATCATGCTTTCTGTTGAGTCTAATTGCCCGAGAAACAGTCCCCCTCCAGAGTCTTCTGAGGCGACTTTCCTGTTCCATACGTCAACCGTGGGAAGCTTAAAGGCGAAGAGAACCTTGGATTGCGACGGGTCGAAGATTCCAATCGGATAGTCTTTCAAGGGTCCCACAAGCATCAGCGATCCTTGAGTGGCCCCGCGTATCCCGGCGTCCCCAATTTGCGAGTCGCTTTGGACCCTGCCATCGGGAAAGCTGACGGTGTGTGCCTTGTAAAGTCCCTTCGACAGGTTGTTCTCAACGACATACATCCGATCGGAACCTACGAAGGCCGCGCGCATATCGGCTACGCCCTTCAGTTTTCCTCCCAGGTTGATTGGCTGGCGCTGCGCGAGGTCGAAGGCGAGTTCATGTCCCTCTGCCCTTACCAACAAATAACGGCTGCTGGGATCGACCTGAATGTCGGCAACTTCATTGCCCGACAGGGCTTCATAAACCACGCGCAACAGCTGGTAATAGTTCGAGAATTCATTCAACTCGAGGAACTTCGGCTTATCAAAGTAGGCATTGCCTGTGTCTGCGTCGATGAGCTTTAATCCCACGCGCGGCCCCGTCTCTTCAACCAGCGCATTCACGCACACAAGTGTTTTGCCGTCGGGCGTCAGCAGAGACTGCGTGCAGCCGCTGTAGTCCACGACTTCTTTTACGTCGGTGCGCTGTCCTGTCGCCACGCTCCATCGCTCCACGCGCAGATTGTCGTCGTTAAACACCACGCTTGAGGAGTCGGGCGTAAACCACGCTGCGTTCACGTCAGGCGCATCGATCCGGAACAGCACCTTCTGGGCTTCCGTGCTGAATACCGCGATGCTGCCGTCGTCCTGTGCCAGCACATACTTTCCGTCAAGGCTGAAGCGGACTCGCCACAAGCTCGGCCTCAGCGGCGGATCGAGCGGCAAGGGCTTGTCGCCGGTTGCGGACTCGGCTGCTTCTTTCACGCGCTCCGTCATCTCCTGCTTCTGCCAGGCAAGAAACTCGTCGCTCGCCGATGCATGCCTGGCGGCGCAGGCGGCTGGCAACGCGCTCACCAGTTTTGTCGCCTCGCGGAATCGCTTCGTATCCACGTTCGTCAATCCAAACATGTCGGAGAGCCAGTTGCCCGTTTTGCCTTTGTTCATCGTGACCTCGTTAAAGAACGCGGCAAAGCTCTCCGGCGCATATCCTGCGTGTACCAGCGCATAGATAGCCACGTGATCGGCAACCTCTTCCTCGAGAGTGTCGTTTTCTTCGCTCTCCTTGTCTTTCGCGGGAGTGCTGTAGAGCTGGTGAACTTTCGCGAAGATGTCGGCCCGATCCCCAACCTCCGTGACGCCTAACCGAATTTTGAAGAGGTGAGTCACCCTAATTGCCATCTGATGCGTCGACAGGTGCCCCAACTCGTGCGCCAGCACGCCGGCCAACTCATCTTCGTTCTTCACGGCAGCAATCAGCTTGCGGCTCACGTAAAGGCGGCCGCCTGCGATCGAGAACGCATTTACCTCGCCCGACTCGTAGATGCGGAACGTGTACGGAATGCCCGTTGGCGGCAGCGTCTTCAGCAGCTTCTCGCCAATGCGCGAGAGCTCGTCGCCGGGAACCGCTGGCGCAATCCGCATCTCCGGCTCCGTCAGCTCGGCAAGCGCGTCGGCCAGGTCCTGTTCCTGGCGATCGCCGAAGATGTTGGGTGCGCTGGTCGTGAATTGCGGCGGATCGATCGTGCAGGGAGAACTAGGCGCGGTCTGCGCCCCCACTATCGACGGCACGAGGCAAACCACCAGCGCTACAACGAGGCTTCTCGCGCGGCTCTTCACAACGGGCTCCCGGCTCTGCATCTTTGAATTTGCCGGAAAGCATAGCACAGAACTGAATTGCCCGATGTGATTGCCGCGGTGCCGGGTGATTTCGCTGCATCCGCTTGCTGAAGGCCAGATCCGCACCTTCAAATTCACCAAGCTGGTCGCTGATTCAAAGAAGATTGAAGTGGAATTAGCGCAGGCAGGTTCATCCGCGAACGCGTCGGCTAGCTGATCAGCCGACTTTCTTGTTCGCGGCTAGAGGTAGGTCTCGTCCACGTAGCACCAGCGCCAATTCTCGCCGCGCTCGGCACTCTGAATCAGCGGATGCTTTGTTTCATGGAAGTGTGCGCGCGCGTGCCTGCCTTTCGATGAATCGCAACACCCCACATGCCCGCACTCCAGGCACATGCGCAGGTGCAACCAGCTATCGCCCGTCTTCAGGCACTCCTCGCAGCCCTTCGTCTTCGGCTTCACGCCCTTCTTGATGGCTCCTATGTGTGCGCATTGCGTTGCCATTGGCGACCTCCATGGAAGAATTTGTCATCCTGAGCGAAGTCCGCCTCGGCGGACGGAGTCGAAGGACCTGCATTTTGTTCGTTCCGCAATCGCAGACACTTTTCCTTCGTCTGCGTCGTCTCTGCATCCCTTATCACTTCGCCCACCCCAAACCGTCCGTGCCATGCCCCGTCGCAATCGTCCGCGTCACTGTCCACGTGGCCAGGTCGATCTCCGCCACCTGGTTGGCGCTCATGCACGAAACGTACGCCGCCTTGCCGTCCGGCCGCACCAGCACTTCCTGTGGATTTGCGCCCACCGCGATCGCGCGCGCCAGAGTCATGGTTTTCAGGTCGATCACGTCCACCTTGTTCTCATCGGGCAACGCCACCAGCAGCCAGCGTCCATCCACTGTGGGCGCGGCACCGTAGCCCAGGCCGTCAATCTTCACCCAATTCGCTACTTTATTCGTCGCCGTGTCGATCACCGCCATGCGCGGCTCAGTCTGGTCGGCGGTAAACACCCAGCGGTCGTCGTTCGAAATCGCAATCCGCTGCACGTTGCCTGAGACAGGGATGATGGCTAGCGTCTTGCGCGCCTTCACATCCAGCACACTCACTGTTCCCGGACCCACATTCGCCGTGTAGCCGCGCAGCCCGTCGTGCGAGAGCGCAAGCATGTGGCTCTCCGCCTGCCCCGTGGGAATTGCGCCCACAATCTTCAGCGTCTTCGGATCGATGACCGTCACCGCTTTGTCCAGCTCGGTGGTTACATAGAGCATTCCGTCTTTCGGCCCGATCACCGCGCAATGCGGCCGAACGCCGTGGTCAAACTGAATGTTGCCGACCACCTTGCCCGTCGCCACATCCACCACAACGATGTTCTTCCCATCGGTTCCCGGCTTGCCCACGCCCGAGTTGCCGTAGATGGGCACAAACGCGAGCCGCCCGTCTGCCGACCCCGCAACCTCGTGCCCGGTGGTGCCGTTCTCCTCCACGTTGGCAATGACTTTGCCCGCCGCGGGATCGACGATTGCCAAACTGCGGTCGCCCTTCTGCGCCACCAGCAACCGGCCCGTCTGCGCCTGCGCCGTGCCAACAAATGGCAGCAACACTGCTATCCACCAAAACCCCAAAAAAGACTTCAATGAGTGCCTCCCTTTTCGACACAATGACGATTTCGTCGACCTTCTCACTACGCACTGCTCAGTATCTCAGTTGTGCTGCGCCCAGGGATCGTACGTCCCCACGCTCCACGTGTGCCCTTCTGGATCGCTGACAGCAAACTCCCGGCTGCCGTAGTCCATGTTTTGCAACGGCCGCACGATGGTTGCTCCCGCCGCCTGCGCTCGCGCATACACCGCATCGGCATCGGGAACCACAACATACACACTGCTCGTCTCAGCGCCGCCCAGATCTCGGGGCGCTTTGAATCTGCGGCCCTGCTCGTCATCCTTCATCGAGCCAAGCATGATCATTCCCCCGCCCAGCACAAGCTCGGCGTGGTTGATCTCGCCGCTTGCTCCTTCATACACGGCATGGCGTGTAAATCCAAGCACAGTGCAGAGCCACTCGACGGCGGCGGGAGCGTCGCGATAGCGGAATGCCGGGATGACGGAACTGCGGGAATCAGCCATAGGGAAGCCTCCGCGCCAAGGTTAGCTCCTATCCGGGTCAGCGTGCAATCATGCCTGGACTTTCGCCGCGCCTCAGATTCAATTTGAAGGGGATAACCAGGACAGGTTAACGAGCCCCATAGTGCATGACCAGCCAGACGGCCCAGATTCCGAATACAGTCTCGAAAGTCGCAGGGATTGCGACAACGAGAAAGGCAATTCTCGCCCACTGTCGATGAGCGCGGCTTGCGCCGGCGATACCGATGAGAGCGATCGCGGCGAATACAGAAGCCCGTACAATCGCGGCGCGAGCCTCAGGCGTGATCAGCATGATGGCTAGATTTTAGCGCCCCGGAATCAGGTGTCTATACCCCGGCGAGTGAATCTTCCTCCATGCAAGTCCAGGGTGCCCCATCATAAACGCCCTCCGTGCGTCCAGGGTGGGAGGCCAGCCTTCCGTCCCCAAAAGCACCCGTCGGGCACGGCAATCTATGCTTTCCATGATGCCCATTCCCGATGACGAGCTTGTGCAGATCCGCGAGGCAAAGCTCCTTCAGAGTATCGACGCCTCGCTCACAGAGGCTGCCCGCCGCGCCGGGGACCTCCTCGCCTGCCGCATCGGCTGCACGCAGTGCTGCCACGGAGCCTTCGCCATCAACGCCCTCGACGCCGCGCGCCTCCGCCAGGGAATCTCGTCGCTGCGAGCCGCCAATCCCGCCTTTGCCGCCGAAATCGAGCGCCGCGCGAGCGCCTGGCTGGCCGAGTTCGGCCCCGGCTTTCCGGGTGATCCTGAGACCGGCACGCTCGGAACCTCAGAATCGGATCAGGTTCGCTTTGAAGACTTCGCCAACGATGCCGCCTGTCCAGCCCTCGACCCCACCACGGGCCGTTGCGACGTCTACCCGTGGCGTCCCATGACATGCCGCGTCTTCGGCCCGCCCGTTCGCACAACGGATGAAAGCGGCGCCGAAGGCCTGGGCCACTGCGAGCTTTGCTTCATCGGCGCAACTCCTGAACAAGTCGCCGCCTGCGAAATGCCCGTCCCGCACGCGCTCGAAGCGGAACTGCTTGAAGAACTCGGTTCGCAAGAGGAAACCGTCGTCGCCTTCGCATTGCTCGGTATTGGCCAGCTTTAGCTTTGAAGGGAACGGCTTCGCAGGCCACGGAAATACTGCCTTGATGGAGCACCGTGTGTCAGGGCACGACTTCAGTCGCGCCGATAAAGGCAATCGAATCGGCGGGCTTCAGCCCCTGAGGTCGATAGTTTTCTTTGCGCCCGTTGTCGGCTCCGGCAGCCGCCCCACCATCATGGCAGCGGATTCACGATCGTTGCTCCCCACTCCGCGGGGCTCGCGTCGCGAGCGTGCGTGGCAAAAATCCATCGATGGCCGTCGATGTCGTCCACGCCGTACTGCCTTTCTCCATACTCCGTTTCATGCAATTCTTCCCATATCATCACCCCACGCTCCTTGGTGCGGGCGTAGTGGGAGTCCACGTCCGCAACCATGACGGTGAGCGTTTGAGTCCCGGCTCCGAGCAACGCAGGGCTTTGCGTTCCCCGCCGTGGCCCGGTCAGCATGATGACCGCGCCTCCCAGAAACATCTGGATCCCGGCTACTGGTTTGCCGTAGCGGAAATGCTCTTTAAAGCCGAAGGTGCGGCTGAGCCAATCGCACGCCTCGTCGATGTCGCGGTAAACCAGATGGGGAAGCACGGTCGAAACGGGTACGGAGCGGTTATTCATGGCGACAGTATGCAATGAGGTCCTGCCCAGAATCAATCGCAAACGCGCGGCCAGTTCTTCGCGGCAAACTCTACCCTCCGCTGTCGCCCATTCACCTATGCCGTAAACTGTTCTTTGCCGGCCCCCATGACATCGCGCCCCTGCTGGGTTGAGATTCGCACCCGCGCTCTCGAGGAGAACTTTCGCTTTCTCGCAGGCCTCGCTGCGCCTCACGCCGAACTGCTGGCCATCGTCAAAGCCAACGCCTACGGACACTCACTCGCACTCTGCGGCCCCGCTGTGGTCCGAGCCGGCGCAAAGTGGCTCGGCGTCACCAGCGTTGAAGAGGGCATCGTCGCCCGCGCCTTGTGCCCCGAGGCTCGCGTGCTCATCATCGGCGGCGTTTTTCCCGGCCAGGCCGCGGCCGCCATTCAGTTCCAACTCACTCTTGTCGCGTGGGAGACCTGGCAGCTCGACGAGCTGGCCTCGGCTGCTCGCGCTGCGGGCTCGCAGCCCGGCTCTGTGCCCATCCATCTTGAAATCGACACCGGCATGAGCCGCCAGGGTGTCGGCCCCAGCGACCTCGCCCAAATCTTCGCGCGCTTCGGCCCGGGCTCGCCGTTGCGTCTTGAGGGCGTGATGACGCATCTCTTCGCTGCCGACGAAGCTGACGGCCTAGCCACGCAGGAGCAGCTTGCGCGCCTCGACAGTGCCATGAGCCGCATATCCTCCGCGGGCCTCTTCGCCGAGTGGCTCAACGTCGGCGCATCCGCTTCGCTGCTGGCCGGTCAGGCGCGCATCATCGCGGACCTAGCCGCACGCCACGGCATGAAAGCCATGCTCCGTCCCGGCCTCGCGCTCTACGGACTTGTCCCCCGCTTCGATCCCGCCTTCGCGCCTGACGCTGCAACGACTCCAGCCGAGCCGCCGTCGCTCGCCGCCGCTCGCGCCGCGCTTCAACCAGTCCTCACATGGAAGGCTTTAGTCTCCGGCGTCCGCTCCGTGCCCGCCGGCGCAACCGTCGGTTACAACGCGACATTCGTGGCCACCGAGCCCATGCACGTCGCGCTGGTCTCAGCCGGCTACGGCGACGGCCTCACCCGCTCTCTCGGCAACCATTTCAGTTTCTTGGTCCGAGGCCAGCGCGCGCCGCTTGTGGGCCGCGTCAGCATGGATCAGATTGTGATTGATGTAAACGAGATTCCGGACGTCGCGCACGGCGACGAAGTTATCCTTCTCGGTTCGCAAAGCAGCGAGACGATCACGGCCTTCGACCACGCCGATGCCGCCGGCACCATTCCGTGGGAAATCTTCACGCGCATCGCCCCGCGCGTGCCGAAGATCGCGGTTTAAAAAACCCTGAAGCGAAGGTCCGGAAGATTCGGGGGAAAATGCTCGGAAAAGGCGCCGGACTTTGTATCAGGGCACGACTTCAGTCGTGCCGCAAACGCCGCAAAATGACGATGGGCTTAAGCCCCTGAGGGATGTTTTTCAAACTGACCGACTACCAAGACTTGAGGCGTCGCTGGCGCAACTTCAGATCCACTGGAAGTTTTTCTATTTCTAATTCCCTGTCTTTTCGTCCCCTTGTTCTCTTGGTCCCCGGTTGCCTGCCTTCAGCTGGCCACCGTCTCCGGCGCCCCCGCGCACAATCCTGCAGCACATTGCACAGCGTCAATCATCGCCTGGGTTCCGATGCAGGAATTCAGCAGCATGTGGTAAAGCCCGCGCGAGCACCACTCCTGCTGATAGAACCTGCGGATCACCGCCGCGCGCCGCCGGTCGAACGCCGCCAGCTTTTGCTCCGCCTCCTGCGCCTGCTCGGGAAACGCGTGCGCGAACCAATCCTTCTTGGCGCTCGCCGTGGCGTACACAAAAATGTGGAAGCAGCCGGGCTTTCCGGCCAGCACGCACGCTGCGCCGCGGCCCACCAGCACGCAGTTGCCCTCATGAGCCGCAGCCAGAATCTCTTTCCGGATCAGCTGCAACATGTGTTCGGAGTCGAAGAACTTTTCGTCCTCAGTGGTCGCTGGGGCGTACAGCGGGTCCTTCCAGAACATTTTGCCGTAGCGGTAGTACCAGGGGTCCAGCCGCTCGTCGAGCTTGGCCGCCAGCTTTGGATCCACTCCCGCCATGCGCGCCGCGCCAGCTACCAGTTCAGAATCCAGCAGCCGCCAGCCGAGATGCTTGGCAAGGTGGTGCGCAAATTCTCCGCCGCGCGACCCGTACTCGCGCTCTACGGTGATCACCTTCACCGGAGCATGAACCATGGCCCGATCGACCCCCCAGGGGACATGAATCCCCTCGCAAAGGAGCATAACTCCACTGCTCCCAAAAGACAAAACAGGCGCGAAAGGCTTTGCCCTTCCGCGCCTGCTATTCTTCCGCTTTTTGTGTTCTGCCCTATTGCGTGACCGGTTGCTGGGGCAGTGTCTTGTTGCTCTTCAGATGCGGAGCATTGGGCGCGGCCGGCGCGTTGGGAGCCTTGCCGGCAGCAGGAGCCACGGCCGGGAATGCCGATCCCTTCTTGATGTGCAGATCGCCGTTGCTCGTGTTGAGCTCGATATGCGCTGTGCCCGATCCGATCTTTCCGCTCACCGTCTTGTTTTGATCGCCGCTGATCGTCAGTCCGTAGTCGGTCACGACGTCCCCGTTGTGCGTCTGCCCATCCACCGTGGCAGAGGCGTCCGGCGGCAGCGTCAGTTCAATGTCGCCCTTGTCGTTTTTGGCGTCGACGTTGTACGTTCCGGCCGGCGCAATGCTGATGGTTCCGTTACTGCTTTCGACGGATGTGTCGCCGTAAATCTCGCTCAGGTCGATGTCCTTGGAGCGCGTCGCTACGTGGACCAGACCCTTGGCGTCACTCACGTGCAGGTTGTCGGAATCGAGCGTCATGTCGCCCGGAAGGCTCGCGATCTGCAGATCGGTATATGGCGTATGCACTGTGATCTGTCCTGCGGCATTTTCGATGTGCGTCTCGCCGTAGAGTTCCCCGCTCAACGAAATCTTCCCCTGGACCTCGGAAAGGGTCACGTCGTTGCAACTGCCGCTGGCTGTGATATCCCCGTCGATCTGGTGCGCCGAGAAGTCGTGTTTGTCGTTGGAGAAGTGCGCGGTTACCGGGCCCTTAATCGCGTCGAGGTGCATATCCCCGTGTCCGGCGGTCACATCGATGCCCGCGCCCAGCCCTGAAGCCGTCACGTCCCCTTTGCCCGCGTTCACCGTCACCTTCGCGGTCTTTGGAACCGTCACCGTCAGATTTACGCGGCCGTGGTCGTTGCCGTTCGACTGCAACAGCACTGCAGTCCCGCTCACCGTTACGTGCGCGGCTTCACTGTCAAAAATCTTCGTTGCGTCGGAGTCGGAGTCCGCATAGGCCATCTCGTGCGCCTGCACCTGCAGGCTCGCCTCGTCGCCCGATGTAATGCTTACGTCTCCGCGCGGATTAAGAATCTGAATCGTTGCGTTGGCCGGAATCGCTTGCGTGTTCGCCGGCTGATCCAGGTCATGCTCAGGCAAGCCCCAGAAGTTGAAGAAGTCGTTATCGCCGTTCCAGTTGCCGAACATCGGCCGCATGTGGTTCCATCCCGCTGCGCAAAGGCCTAGGAATGCAACCAGAAACAGGATCCCCACAAAGCTTCCGCTGCGGTGGACGGGTGTTGGTCGCCGCATGTCCAGTGCCCACTCTGCCAGAAGCGCCAGCCCAGCCACAATCAGCAGCAATGGCCACCAATGGCCGTACCATGCGGAGAAGGAACTGGCATCGATATGCCCGGTTACCAGCAGCAGGGCAATCACGCCCACACAAATCAGAATCACCGGACCTACCACCGAAGGCACGCGAGGTCCGTACGGGCCCACATAGTTCGCTTTCCATGCGTGGCGCTGCGCCCGCCATGCATCGCGTTGCGCTCGCCAAGCGGCGCGCTGCTGCTCACGGTACACGCGCCACTGCATCTTTGGATCGTAGGGCGGAGGTGCTCCGCCTCCCGGAGGCATATTCGGAGGTGCGCTCATGATTGCCCTCCATGAATCTCGTCACCATAGTCATGCGATTCAGCGGGCACGTTCGCCGCGCCCGGCGTTGGTTGCGGGCCATGGCCCGTTCCTTGGGCGGCATTCGGCCACGGCGCGCCCGGGGGCGGTGGATATCCACCAGTCGCCAAGGCCGCACGCTCTGCCAGCAACAACAACCCAATCAGGATCAGGATCAGCGGCCAGCTCTGTCCCCAGCCGAGAATGTTTGCCTGCGACAGCAGCGCCATCACGCCAATCAGCAACAAAACCGCCGGTCCACGCAATCTGCGAATCATGATGTAGCGATTCATTGTTGCCCCCCCTGGGAATTTTCGTGCGAATTCCCCTTCGTCTCGCTCAGCCGCCTCACAATCAACCACACTCCAAGCCCGATCAGCAGGACCGGCCACGTGAATTCAATCACCCGTCCTGAGAACCAGTCGAAGTGCCCCAGCAGGAATAGCACGCCCAGGGCGATCAGAATGATTGCTCCAATTGGCTCCTTCCGCCGCCAGTACACAGAGGGAACCGGCGGAAGATCCGGCAACGGATAACCCGGCGGCACACTCGCGCCTTGATAGGGCGTTTGATACGGCGGCTCATACTGCGCCTGATTGGGTGCCTGATACGGGCTCGCCGGCCCCGCTCCAACAGACCCCGGCCCGTTGGCCGGTTGCCCCGCAGGCGGCATTCCCTGGTACGTTCGCCCACCCGGGTTGAACAAGTTGGTTAGCTCGTTCAAGCCCAGCGGATCGGGCAGAGGTTCGCCGTCGCGCCGCGCCTTCGCCGTGTGATAGGCCTCGAAAACCTGGTAGCAGACCCAGCCCGCGATAAAGAGTCCGAAGATCCCGTACACGTGGGCCGCGCTCACCAGCACCGCGAAGATCAGCACATGAATGAGCCCCTTGATCAGCTGGCCGTTGTACATGGCTCCCACGCCGGGAATCAGCCCCAGAAGTGCCGCAAGCCCGGGATTGGGGCCTCCCATCGGCGGCGGCACTAACGGCTGCTGCCCGGCTTGCCACGCCATCCAGCACGGCTCGCAAAAGATCTGTCCTCCCGCGCCTGTCTTCACGCACGCCTGGCACAGTGGCTTTCCGCAGTTCTGGCAAAAAGCCGTCGCATTTACACCGCTATGATTTACGCAATCCATACCTTGCTCCCTTCCCGTGCTCTCCTTGCGGAGCTGTCGGATCGCCCTCTGTTCCCGTGCAAGTGAAACGAAGTTTCCACAAAGTCACTCATGACGCCGGACGCCGGCTGTGCCACTGAATTGTCCGGCGGCTGCTGAGGGTCCAGCCGACCCCCGCCATCGTTCTTCCCGGGATTCTGTTTCGTCTCCCCGGGCGTCGCCGGCTGCCCCTGTTTCTGATCCTGGTTACCGCTCGGCGTTGAGTTCTCATCGCCATTGCTCTGGCTGCGCAATTGCCGCACCCGCGATTCCACTTCGTACACAAACCGCAAATGGTCGTAATACCGCACGATCGGTACCGAAGCCATGTTCAACTGCCGTTCCATGTACGACCGCACCGCAACCGGCCGCAGATCGGCCAACCGCAGAGTCGACAACCGCACTCCAGTCAGGTTCAACGTGAGCGCGATCGAAAAGAACGCCATTGCCGCTGTCATCAAAAGTCCCGGTTGCATTGCCTGCCGTGTCCGGGCAAAGAACCCATGCTGCTGCCATACCGGCGGTACAAAGGCAGGAACAGTTCTCGCTCCAGCGAATGCAGGCACCGGCATGCTCGCTGCGTGTCCCGGACCCGTGTGGGCCAGAATCTTTTCCAGCAGCCCAGCCGGCACATCCGGCTCAGGGGAAAGGAACTCCAGCCACTCCCGGCCCTTCCGAGCCTCCTCATAGAGCGCCGAACAAAATGGGCATGAGGCCTTGTGCTCCAGAAACTCGGCTTCGTCCTCGGGCCTCAACAGCCCGTCCAGAGCGTCCGCCAGCAGCGTCTCCCACGCGCCGCATGCCGGAGAATTCGGAAATTGTGTGCGCTCTGTCATCGCTACATCACCTCCAGCTTGTTACGTTCCAGCAGCCTTGCAAGTTCCGCACGGCCCCGGCTGATGCGCGACTTCACCGTTCCTTCGGGAATCGCCAATACTTGTGCAATCTCTTTATAATCAAGGTCTTGAAGATCCCTGAGGATCACGGCTTCCCGCAGCTCAACGCTCACCTTGGCCAGCGCGCCCTGCACCATGTTGGCCAGTTCCTTGCGCGCCGCAAATTCATGCGGAGATGGCCCCGCCGCTACCAACTTGTCAGCCGGCTTCAGCTCTTCCGTCTGGTCCCAACCATCGTCCAGCGAGCCGGTCGCCCTCTGGTTGCGCGTCCGCCTGAAGTTGTCCACCAGCAGGTTCCGCGTCATGGTGGTGATCCAAACCGGCAGGCTGCCGCGCGTCGCGTCAAAACTTCCCAGATTTGAATAGATCTTGAGGAATACGTCCTGGGTCAGGTCCTCGGCATCGGCCGGATTTCCAGTAAATCTGTAGCAAAGGCCGTACACACGTTTCTGGTGCGTGCGAACCATCTCGGCCCATGCGCCCGAGTCTCCATCCATGCAGCGGTGGACGATTTGGGACCAATCTTGCTCCAGCGGTCTCACCTCCGCGCGCCCCGCCTGCTGTGTGCGTCCCCGACCATCGTCACCAAGTGTCCGGCGCACCGCAAGTGCCGGCGTCACATCCGCGGCCCCGGCGGAATACTGCTGAGCCTGCGGCCGTTTCCTGGCCGTGGCCCGGGAGTCGGAGCGTGCCATTCCGGCACCCCAAACTGCCCCGCTCCAGCTTAATGCACCCACGCACTCCATGTTTCGTTCATACGGAATTCACAAACCTTTTGTTCCGTTCCGGAAATCGCCTGCCGCTGGTGGAAACTTTTCTCACCTACCCGCCTCGCTTAATTCGCGGAGCTTCGCGATCAGCTGATCGAATCGAGCCTGATTTGCAGCATCGGGCAAGAGGTATCCCGGCAATGCGTCAAGAAACCGTTGCTCGCGAAGCAACTGTTCGATTGCTTGAGCCACATAAGCTCTTACGTCGCCCGTAGACCGTTTCACCTCACCGGCTAGTGAGGGCCGGCCGTCCACCACAGCCACAACGTCTTCCAGATCGCGGCTGAGGAAGTAATCCTCTCCGCCTCGACTGCGAAAGGCCTCGATCTTTGTCGCCAGGAATAGAGGAGCCGTAATTACCCGCAAATTCATGCCACTCGGTAGAACGCTCGTTTCGGCGCCGCGAAGAGCGCTCGCATACCAGCGATTCGAGAATCCGAGAACTGCTGCGTCGAGCGGCATCACATCGAGCGTGAATTCGCCGCGCCGCCACCGGCATAACGGGGCTCCCTCGCGCGTATCCTCGTCCAACCCAAGCCTTCTCAAACGTTCGGAAAAGGCGACATAATCTGCGTAAGAAACAATCTCGGCGATCACATCCACGTCGTAGGTAATGCGTGCCGGCGCCGCTGTTGGGTCGGTGATGAGCAGTGCAGTTGCGCAGCCTCCGACAAAGACGATCTCGGGCAACAAAGGTTCAAGGATCCGGGCCGCCATCTCCAGCAACTCAATGTGCGTTCTCGCCATCGCCTCACTCGCTAAGCCGTCGCTCCAATTCGTCTCCCGCCAGGTTGCGCTCCCGGGCTCTTCCATCGCGAACTGCGTCCACCAGAGCCAGGAGCTCGTACAGCTTCTTGTCTTCGAGCGCCGCTTTGGGGACATTTTTGTGCAACGGCGCAAAACTGTATCCGCGCACCGAACCGTCCGCGTACGGCCACACGGGTGAGGGGTCGGCATCGGCGGAAATCTGCTCGCTGAGAGGCGGCGCTGCATAGCTGGTCGGAACGCCCCGAGTGAGAGCGCCCTTCTGGGCGGGAAACGCGTAGCGAATGCCGTGCAACAGGAACTCGAGAAGTGCTGAACGGTTCAGCCGATCATGGCGTTTTTGCCGATGGAGGAGCTGCGATTCAGCCGCCCGCTTCAGAGATGAATAGACCTCGGACGGATAGAGATGCAAATCTCGAGCCAGATCGAGATACGGAGGACGCTCATCTAGTGTGGATAGCTTGAGCAATACGACGATGTCGGCCGGCCTCAACATATTCAATAGTTTAATACGAATCGGTTCAATATTCAAATAAATTGAATTTGGAATATAGGCCCACTTGCTCGACGATGGACGAAATTACCCGTCACGCAAGAAAAACGGCCCATCCTCCGGTTCGCACCGTAAACTGGGCAGCAACGGAGGTCAAACCGTGGAAGATTGGAAATTTGTCGAAAAGGACCCCTCGGAAACCCTTGCCAGGCTGCACTTCTTCTCCATCAAGAAAAAGCATGCCTCGGGCGAGGTGGAAGCGCGCATCACCGTCAAGGAATTCGCCTCGGCAAAAACCACCGACATGAAATTCTTTGCCGTGGCCGATCTTGAGTTGAATCAGAAGACGGCAAAATTTCAGCCCTGCGGCTGGGCCGAAACCCTGATGGGCGCGCTCACAGAGTGTCTAAGAAATCTGCGCAAGTTCGAATACGAGGGTCCCGAACTGCCTCCGTCAGCCTCCCCAACCTGCGATCCGCCGGGGTCCAGCTGAGGCCGAAAGCAACGCCTATTCGACCGAATATCCCTGGCCGAACGCCGGGTCCACAGGGTTCTCGAACATCGACGCGTCGCGCGTAACGATCGTCAGCCCCGACGGGGTCACGAAGTACCGCCGCTTGTCCTCCACCGGGTCGTATCCGATCACCGTGCCCTCCGGGATGTGCACGTCGCGGTCGATGATGGCCCGCCGGATCCTGCAATGCCGCCCGATGTTCACGTGCGAAAAGATGATGCTCGCGTCCACGTCCGAGTACGAGTTCACGCGCACATCCTGCGAGAGCACCGAGTTGTACACCGACGCACCCGATATGATCACGCCCGCCGTAATGATCGAGTTCACGGCCATGCCAGAACGCCCCGGCTCGCCGAAGACAAACTTCGCCGGCGGATACTGCCTGGTGCGCGTGCGGATCGGCCAGCCTTTGTCATACAGGTTGAACACCGGCGACACCGAGCACAAGTCCATGTTGGCTTCGTAATAGGCGTCCAGTGTTCCTACGTCGCGCCAGTAGAGCGCCTCTTTCTTGTTCTCGTCCACAAAGCTGTAGGCCACCATCTTTTTCTTACCCAGCAGATTGGGCAAAATGTTGTGCCCGAAGTCGTGCTTCGACTCCGCGTCGTCCGCATCCGCGATTAGCGCCTTCAGCAGGGTCTCGGTGTTAAAGATGTAAATCCCCATCGAAGCATCCACAGCCTCGGAATTGAACGGCGATCGGAAAGTGGTCGTAGCCGGCTTCTCTTGGAACCCCAGCACCTCGCCTGTCCGGCCCACCTCCACCACCCCAAACCGCGAAACCTCGTCGGGCGAAATGGGCAGAGTCGCCAGCGTCACCTCCGCGCCCGTCTCCTTGTGGTGCGCCAGCATGCGGCTGTAATCCATCTTGTAGATGTGGTCGCCCGACAAGACGATCACGTGCGCCGGCTGCTCGCTGCCGATCGAGTAGAGATTCTGGTACACCGCGTCGGCCGTGCCCATGTACCAGTTGGCGCCCGTCCGCTGCATGGGCGGCATCAGCTCAAAAAACTCGCCCAGCTCCTGCGCCACAATTCCCGTCCAGCCCTCGCGGATATGCCGGTTCAGGCTCAGCGCCTTGTACTGCGTCAGGATATACACCCGCCGCAATCCGGAATTGATGCAGTTTGACAGCGTGATGTCGATGATGCGGTAATGTCCGCCGAACGGCACCGCCGGCTTGGCCCGGTCGCGCGTTAGTGGAAACAGCCGCTCTCCTGCTCCGCCCGCAAGCAATACGCCCAGTGTGTCTTTCATATCCATAGGCTACCTGCTTCACTTCACCGCTGGCTCACATCTTCGGGCTCAGCACAGGAATCCTGCTATCCGAGACCGAATGCTTTCAGACGGCACTTTGCCCTACCCGCCGCTGAACGCAGGAGAATACCACACATACCAATGCACTTTGCAGCCCCGCTATCTTCTTGATGACGCCCCGAGCCGAACGGTTGGCCCTTCGCTGCCGGGTACTCCGCCCTCCCGGTGCAATCGCACTCCCCAACTTTTCATCCTGAGGAGGTCGCCGCGGCGACCGACAAAGGGCCCACGGTTGCTTGCCTAACCTCGCTAGCGCCGCAAACTCCTTTGCCTCTGCCTACCAGCCCGACTTCCAGTTGATCTTCTTGTCGGTCGAGCGCTTGATCGAGGTGAACTTGTATTCCAGGCCCACCGAGATGGCGAAGTTCACATCGTATTGACCGTACCTCAGGGAGGAGTGAGGCGCGTCGCTGAACGTGTAGTGAGTCATCACCGCGTCAGGCGTAATGCGGAACACCCAGTGCTCGTTGCGGTTCAGGTCCATATGCCCGCCGATGATCCCCGCCGGCGCAATCTGGTTGTAGTAAAAGCCCACAACCTCGGGCGCCTCCCCCCGCAGATCCTTCTCGAAGTTCCCGTACACTCCCCCGAACATGGCATGCGCAATCAGCGCGCCATGCTTGTTGTGCGGGCCCAGCCACTCCGCTCCCCCGACGAAGAAATACTGCTTTACCACTGGCCCCCTGATGACGATGAAGCTGCCGTCGGGCGCCGCGCTCTCGTTCGGTATCGTGCCGCTGGTCCCGATGTATCCCCGTCCCGTCGCTTCGATTCCCCAGTTCCGCGTCAGCCAGTACGAGCCTTCCATGTCCAGCCCGCCCAGGTTCGATCCCTGCAGCAAAGTCGGTCCCGCCTTCATATGGTCGTACGCCATACCCAATGACATGTCATAGCGGTTGTCGTAGCGAACCTTGGCCAGCGGATCGACGGACAGGTAAACTCCGTACTCGGTAGGCTGCGCGGCCTGGCCCGCCGCCGGCGCCTGTTGCGACGAAGAGGAAGATCCCTGCTGCGGCTGCGAGCTCGGCGGCTGCGTACCTGAATCCTGCGCCTGCACACGCGCTCCCGCGCACACACACATCGTGAAAACAACGGCAATCGTTGCAGATAACTTGACTGGGAGATGCATCATAAACAAGCTTACAGGAGCCCCCCGAGGGCGGACAACGCAGTTAGGCAGCATCCCTTCTTAGACTCGTAACCACTCCAGCTGATAGCCGCGAACCGGCGGTCCTTTGGCGCCCTATTCTTTCCTCGCTCAGGTTTTTTCTGCGCCTTACTGCCTGGTTGCGATTCACTGGATTTCGCACCGATCCATCTGCCTCGCCCACACCAAATAGCGTGCCGTTTTTAGAATCTCCAACGCCGTCACAGCCCCTTGAGTCCACGGCCCCTCCGGCTCCAGCGCGGGTGCCGCATGCGTACGCCAGTCGATCGGCAGCCGGCTCAGGATCAGGCCAGTCCGCGGCAAATGGCTCGCGCTCGAAATCACTTCAGCCGACACCCATCCGTGATTGCGCATGATCCGGAGCGAATCGCACGTATTCTCCATCGTGTTCCGCGCCGTCCGCTCTTCTAAAATCGCGCCCGCCGGAATTCCCTGCGCCTCGGCTACCCGCGCCATCACCTCGGCCTCAACGAACTTGTTGTGCGCCGGACCGCCCGTAATAATCATCCTTGGCGCAACGCCCCGCTCGTATTCGTTCACCGCCTCGGTTACGCGTTCCAACTCAATCGGCGTTGGATTCCCGTCTGAGTCCGCCGGACTCCCCAGCACCATCAGCACGTCAAAATGATCCTGAGTCGTGTTCCCTTTGGGGGCCAGCGCCCGCGCAATCGCCGCCCACGCAAGGAGCACCGCTGCAGCCGCCGCACATGCCAGGATTCCGCGCCCCGTCCATCCCAGCGGTTGCCGCCTGATCCGCAACCTCCGGGGTCCCTCGCGTTTGATCATCGCCGGCGCTGAGGGCCTTCTCCCGCCGCGCTCGCTCCCTCGTCCCTTGCCTGTCCGCTTTCCTGTCGCTGCCGCGCTCAAAAGTAAATCCCCCAAGCTTCACTCTACTGCGCACAATAGCACTCGCTCGCCCTGCAAATCATCGACGGTGACGTCATTGAATTACAGACGCGTCTCCGTATCGCGGGAAAAATGCATCAGAGCTTATCTATGGCGACCAGGAAAAAATCTTCCGGAAGAAAATACGGCAAGGCAGCTGGCAAGCAGGTCAAGACCGAAATGCACGCAATGAAGAGCGGCAAGCTGAAAAGCGGCCGCAGCGGCAAAAAGGTGACGAACCCCAAACAGGCCATCGGCCTTTCCGAGGCTCGCAAGAAGGGCGCGAAGGTGCCGCGCAAAAAATCCTAGCCAAGGCGTCCGGCTCATTTGGAACCCACAGAAACGAAGCAAATTGTTCGCCACGGATGACCCAGATTCCTGACCTCGGAGCGCGACGCCGAACGCGTTTTCGACATCCAATACAGCGACAGGAGGGAATGAACGATGCGTACATGGATGCGAATTTGGTTGGGGTTTCTCGGTGTTGCACTCTTGGCTCCCGTTCTCATGGCGGACCAGCAGAAGCCGTCTAACAGTCAGGTCTTTGTCCCCGGCCCGGCGGATGAAACACAACTGGCGAAAGAAGTCCGCCACAACTTGTTGATGTTGCCCTACTACTCGATCTTCGACGACCTTTCATTCAGTGTGAATGGCAGCGTCGTGACCTTGCAGGGGGCATGCCCGTCCGAGACCCCATGGGATATTAAGTCCGATGCCGCAGATGCGGTGAAGAGGATCAAAGGGGTCACGCAGGTCATCAACAACATCAAGCTTCTTCCGCTGTCTCCGATGGATTGGCAGATACGGCGGGCGGAAGAGAAGGTCATCTACGGCGATCCCCAATTAGGGATGCGCTACGGATACCAGGCGTTGCCGTCGATCCACATCATCGTCGACAACGGGCACGTGACGTTAACGGGTGTGGTCGACAGCCAATTCGATAAGACCCTCATTAACACCCGCGCCAACACTGTCCCAGGCGTTTTCTCCGTGGATAACGACCTCAGGGTCGCGAACCAGGGAAAAGAGAAGCAGCAAGTTTCGAATAAGTAACCCGCGAACGATTGCGCGAGGAAATCCACTGATCGGCGGCCGGTTGTCCCCGTTTTACGGGTACATCCGGTTCAGCATCCGCGGAAACGGAATCGTCTCCCGCACGTGGTCCAGGGCGCAGACCCACGCCACCAGGCGCTCAATGCCCATGCCAAACCCTGCGTGCGGGACACTTCCGTAGCGCCTGAGATCGAGATACCATTCGAAGGCCGCGCGCGGCAGTTTGTGCTGGTCGATCCGCGAGCTCAGCAGCTCATAGCTCGATACACGCTGCGACCCTCCGATGATCTCGCCGTATCCCTCTGGCGCCAGCACGTCTACGCACAACGCGTAGCGCGGATCTTTTGCGTCCGGCTCCATGTAAAAGGCCTTTACATCCGCCGGGTAGCGATGCACCATCACCGGCCGATCGTACTGTGAGCTCAGCCACGTCTCATCCGGCGAGCCAAAGTCGTTTCCGTACTCGAACGGTGCGTCGAGCTTTCCGTCCTTGTATGCCTGGTTCAGCATCTCCGCCGCTTCATCGTAGCGCAGCCGCGGGAACGGCGCCTTGATCGCCTCCAGCTTTGCCACGTCGCGGCCAATCACCTGAAGCTCCGGCGTTCGATTCTTCACCACGCTCTGCACGATGTACGAAATGTAATTCTCTGCAAGCTCCATCAGGCCGTCGAGCTCGAGAAACGCCACCTCCGGCTCCACCATCCAGAACTCCGTCAGGTGCCGCCGCGTCTTCGATTTCTCCGCGCGGAACGTCGGCCCAAAGCTGTAGACCTTCCCCAGCGCCAGCGCGGTCGATTCGATATACAACTGCCCGCTCTGCGTCAGGTACGCGGGATCGCCAAAATAGTCCACCGGAAACAGTGTCGACGTGCCCTCGCAAGCCGCCGGCGTCAGAATCGGCGGATCGGTGCGTATGAACCCATTCGAATCAAAATATTCAGCCGCCGCCCGCATAATCTCGGCGCGAATCCTCAAAATCGCCGACTGCCGCGGGCTGCGCACCCACAAGTGCCGGCGCTCCTGCAAAAAATCAACGCCGTGCTCCTTCAGGGTGATCGGATAAGGGTCGGACTCGGGCACCCGTTGCACCACTTGCACGTCTTCCACGTCCAGCTCGTACCCGCCCGGCGCACGTTTGTCCGCGCGCACCTTCCCCGTCACGATGACGCTTGATTCCTGCGTCAGGCCCTTCAGCTTTTCAAAGACTTCAGGCGTCACGCTCTTTACGTGCGCCACGCCCTGGATCGAGCCCGTTCCATCGCGAAAGATCGGAAACAGAAGCTTCCCGCTCTCACGCGAGTTGTAGAGCCAGCCCTGCAAGGTGACAGATTGGCCCTCGTGCCGGCCGATGTCGGCAATGGTCGCAACAGGAGGGTCGGATTTTGGAGTTTCAGAGGCGGCTGGAGTGGTTTCTTCTGGCATCTAGCTTCCTTTATTGGCTGGGGCGGCCGGACTCTCCAGAATAACCCCGTCGCCAACTTTGTCATCCGCCCCGTGATCCTCAAGCCATCGCATCGCTTCCAGCCCTTGAGATGTCATCTTGAGGAGGCCCGTTTCGGGCGACGAAAGATCTGCGGCTGCTTTTGCCTCGTAATCCAGGGACATCCTAAGCCGGATCGGGCAATTCCACCTCTGCACAGCCTAAGGTGAAAGCAAACGGAAACGGACCAGGATCGCTCGTGCGATACGACCCATCAAAGAAGACGAATGCGCGTCTGCCTGTCTCCCATGCGAACTGAAACGACGGTTTCCAGGGGCCTGCGTGCCACCCCCGATCCTCTCCCGCCATAATCTGGATCGGTTTGCTCCAGTCGGTCAACGCTCCAGACGGCTTCTTTGCATGGCACCACCACAGCCCCGTCTCCGAGGGCTTCTTACCCCGTCCCATCCACACGCGAGCAAAGACTGCCTCAAACCTGTCGCCTCGTTGCCGAACGCAGAAATCGAACATCTTCATCTCCGGCGCGGCGAAAACAATGTGTTGGCTCCAGTTGGTGCGCCCATCCGCGCTCTCTGAGTAGCCGTGAACTAAATAGTCTTCGTGGTTAGAACCGGCGACGTACCACATCTTCCATTTGCCGTCGTGATACACAAGATTGGGCTCGTAAACGCTGCCGTGTTCCCAGTCCTCGTTGGCCACGAATACCGGTTCCGCCCGGTCCTGCCAGCGCTCGCCATCCCATTCAAGAAACCCGATCGTGTAAGGTCCCCACAGATTCTCAGCCGCGCCCGCATAATAAATACGCTCCACCTGGGCGTTCTTCTCAGGATCCCAGCCCTGCACAAACGAGGGGCAATGGCGCCCACCGTTGCCATCCCACTGAGCGCTCCTGCCGCGCGCCGACAGAGGCATCAATTCACCGGCGCTATCTTTTTGCGGTTTCCACCCTGCCGCAGACAGGCCTGCGCCATTCGGCAAACTCGCGCTATAGAGATCGGTCGCTCCATGGCCTCCCGCCTGGCCGGCCAAAACCATCCACCAATCCCCACCGCGCTCGGTCACACTCGCATCGAGCAGATCGCTGCCACAAGCCGCGGTCAGGGAGTCACGGGGATCGAAGATTTTCGTTTCTCCGAGCAGACAAAAATTGCGCATTCTTCCCCTCCATCAACGTTCAATTGTCGAATAGACATTGCCGATGGTAGCTGATCTCAACGCTTGTGCTGCGGCCTTCGACCATGTCCGCGCCTCGTCATATCGTCGTTTCCCTCATTCATCCTGACGGGCAGTTTGGGGCTAATCCGCCAAAGCAGATTCCTTAACCCGTTGAGAAAGAGGAATTTGAGGGATAAATGATTTTGAATCAATGGTTTACAAGAACCGATAGAACGTCTAAGCGCCTGAAAATAAACTGCTTATCCTCAAAATTGCGACCAAAAAGTCTTGGTGTCGGAGTGGGAGTGGACGGCCCTTCCACCTGGCGGGCCCGACCGCACCCTCCCGGGGCCCGTCGCCGGAAGCTGCACAGACCAGTTTCGTCCTACCAGAATCGGTTTTGATTAGACAACAAATGCCGCAAACATGCATCCTAGTTTTGAGAGGTGCACCGATGACCGAACGGCTTGAGCCAAACGGCGAGGAGATGCACAAAACACTGGCGGATGCCGACACCGCCGAGCGTTTCATTACCGAGAAGCATCTGGGCGAGCGCATCCGGCGCCTGCGCCTGAAGAAGTCGATGGGCCTTGTGGACCTCGGCAAGCACACCGGCCTTTCAGCCAGCTTTCTCTCGCAGTTGGAGACCGGCCGCGTTGTGCCCACGCTCCGTAACCTGGCGCGCATCGCCATGGTCTTCTCAAAAGATCTTTCGTATTTTTTTGAGACCGAGCCCTCACCGATCTTCCGCGTGCACCGCAAAAGAGATCGCGTACGCATTCCGCAAACTGGCGTTGAGCCGCCAACATACACCTTCGAGAGCCTGGGCTACATGGTGGCCGACCGGCACATGGATCCTTACTTTGCAGAGTTCATTCCTCTGCCTGACCACATCGAGCCCAGGTCGCACATGCATACAGGATTCGAGTTCCTGTACGTTGTTGCAGGCGAACTGGCGCTGCGCCACGGGGAACAGGAGGCTAAGCTCGGACCCGGCGACGCCGTTTATTTTGACGCCGGCACGCCGCATTCCTACCGTTGCGCGGGGGCCAAGCCCGCTGAAGCCGTCATCGTCACCATGCATCAGGCGCCGGCAGATCACCCGCATTCGCTGCGCTCGCCTGCCGCCGCTGCGGCGCCCGCGCGTCCCACCCAGCCTGTTTTGTCGTCAAGAACTGACCTGACCGAAGCCAAATAGTAGCTGCCTATTTTGTTTCCGTCGGCGTCGGATTCGTCTCGCCGTAGGTGGGGTAGGGCGCAGGGGCCGCGCTTGTCGGCATCGCGGCCAGCGTCTTCAGGTCCGCCTCTACCTTCGACCACGCGTGGTGATGCCGCTTGGTCGAGATCGGGGCATTGGCGTCGGCATAGTAAGCCTGCACATCGCTCTTGATCCCCGGAGGGATTGGCAGGTTCGGGTTGCGCGTCAGGCGGTGCAGAAGCTCCGCGTACGTCTCGTCGGTGAGGCGATAGCCGCCGGGCTTCACCACTTGCCCTGTGTCCAGGTCGCGATTGGGCAGCGGTTGACTCGGATTCGGTGGCCCGAATGGGTCCGTTGCGGTCGCTTCTCTGTCGAGCTGAGCCTGTCGATCTCCCGTGGGCGTAAACAGGACCAATCGATTGCGAAGCACCCTGGTGCTTGTGACTAAGCTGTGCATGTAGTCTGTTTCCGCAGCGGGGCTCGGCCCCTTGATCGCGACCATTGCCAGCGGGCCCACTTTGGGAAGAATGCGAAGCACGTCCGCAATCAAATACGTCTCGAAGCCGGCTTTCTTGCGGTCGGCGGCCCAGTTGTAAAGAGTCGCCGCCTCTGCCACTTCCTTGTCAATCTCTTTCGCATCGTCCGTGTCCGGCTCTGCCACCTCATGGCCGTGATGCATGACCGCAAGTGCGTAGGCCACGCGGGGAATAAATTTCCGCGTCGCAAACTGGTACTCACCATTGTTGAACTTGTTCCGCGCACCGGCCCCGAAATTGTCGGTCAACCCGTAGGTCTGATAGAAAGCCAGCGCAAGCTGGTGCGTCGGAACCCTGAAACCGATGTGGCGCAAATACTCCAGGGGCGCCAGGCGATGCTTCGTAATCTGATCGATGTCGAAGGCAAACTCCACCTGCACATGCTGGTGCCTGCCTTCGGCGTAGTTCACGCTCGGCCCATAGCGCGCCGCCAACTTTGGAAACTGGAGCGCAACCGCGCGGTTGGTTGCCTCAGAGTGCCCAATGGAATCGCCAACGTAGTGCGATAGCGCACCCACGGCAAACGCAAGTTCGTTCGCGTTGTGCGCGTTGCGAAGGAGCGCCAGAACAAAGTCGCCGCTACGCACATAGTGCGTCAGGTCCGAGAAAAACCCGTCGCCGAAAGGGTAATACCCCATGTCCTGAATCACGCATCCGCCATAAGCGAACGAGCGTGCGCGATCCAGCTCGGCCGGCGTCAGGTTTGGATACTGGCTTTTCAGCAGGGGAACGATCGAGTCGTTCCAAGTCAGGTCGATGAGTTCCTCGTGCGTAAGCAGCGAGTACGCAGCCGCGCGCCGTGAGGCGCAAATGGGTAGAAACAACAGGATCAGCGCGACGGTTCGCAGTCTGTTGCAATGCATCATCATAAGCTTGCGCGGGGCGCGGTGGCGGGAGTTTGGGAATGGAAGCCTGGATCCCGCATTTATTGTATGTGAATCACTCGGCAGCAAAAAAGCAGCCCGATCTGGCGAAAGATTTGGGGGAAATAGGTCGATTTCTATGAATCAGATTCTCTGATTGCACAAACGCCGCCCCATTTGGTGCGAAAAAACGAAAGCAGATTCGCTCCGCCTGAACGTCTGGGCGAATCCGTCGCGCCGAAGTTGGCAACAGTTATGCAGCGCCGACAGTCTGAGATCGACTCGCGACCGCAGGCTTGCCCACCCATCCTGGCCGTGCCGTCAGCCTGGTCTCTCCGGCCGGCTTGGTCTTTGACTGCTGGACCCCGGTCGTCGTGGAATTTTCGAGCACCTTTGCGAGGGCCTCGCCCACCAGGGCTCCTAGCCTTTGATGGCCGAGCGCGCTCAGATGTTCGTGGTCGGCGAAATTTTCCCGGTAAGCCCTTCCCTTCGGAAAGGATTCGAGAAATGAGAAAACATCAATAAAAGTGCAGCCATATTTTTCCGCGGCCGCCTCGAAGATCGGTGCCACCTTTTGCCGGCAGAAGCGCGTGAGAGGATCTGGCGCCGAAAACGGTCCGACCAAAACAATGCCTCGCATCGGCAACTCCTTCAGACTCGAAAGAATCGAATCCAAATCCTCTGCTACGACACCGGAATTGAACATCCTCTCTTTCTTCCCCAGGACAACAATCATCCCACCCGCTAAAAGCCGTCGCACTTCGGCAAAGATCATGGAGCAGGTAAGCCGGTATTGCATTTCGGGCCGTGGCAGCCACGGCTTGGTTGCACACTTGGCGCTTTTCTTTTTCGCGATTTTCAGTCCTAGACTTTTTCTCAAGGGCGCAGGGGCTTCATAGTGGCCAAGCTGCAAGACGACTACGTGAGGCCTCAGTTCCCGGCAAGCAGCCAGGATTTTCGGCCCTGAGCGGAGATTGAAAAGCGGTAGAACGTCAAGAGAATTCTCCTCGGAATGAGGAAGGCATCGCATGGCCACATGCGTAAAGGCATATTCTTCGCCCACCGGATAGCCATTCATATGGCATCCGCCAACAAACAGAACTCGAGAAGAACTCCCCACCTCGTCTCCCTTTGAGGAGATGAAGGGGCAAACTCACTGGCACCTGCATCTCACCCAGGATCGATTCTTCCACTCGAATCGCCTTTTTTTGTGCGTTCGGAAAAACTCGCACCTAACGGCAGACCATGGCGGGAATTAGAAGTGAAAACCGTATCAGATTGGCACTCTTCCGAGCTGTCCATCTGAATATCGGAACGTATCGCATCCTACCACTCGACGTGTCGCCCGCCGGTTGATGCAGATCACACCTGTTTGTGAGTGCAACGTAACCACGGTTATCATGATCCTTCATGGGATCTCCGCCGCCAATTCAGCTTGCCACCTTGAGCATGTGGGACACATTGATCCTCATGGCCCTCGCATTGGTCGTTTTTGGCCCGCGGCGACTCCCCAAGATCGGCCGTCAGCTCGGCAAGCTGATGTACGAGTTTCGCAAAGCCTCCAACGACTTCAAATTCCAGATGGAAGAGGAGTTGCGCAACGCCGAGGAAGCCGACCGCCGCAAAAAGCAGGAAGAAGAGCGCCAGCGCGCTCTTGCCGCGGCCCCGCCAGTGGCCCAGCTTGAAGCACCTGTTTCACAAACTGGCATAGCCACCGCTGGAACCCAGGAACCTGCCGCACCTGCTTCGACGGAGAGCCCTTACTCCGAGGGGACCGACCCCAATATCGAGAGCTACTCCACCGCCCCGCAAGAACCAGCGCCGCCCGCTGCCCAGCTAGCTGCCGTCGCCGAAGCAACTGAATCCGCCCCCACTCCGGCCGCTCCGCAAATCAAGCCGCCCTCCACCGGGGAGACTGTCGCTGCCGAGCCGCAGGCCAAAACACAGGGAAGCCTCTTCCCCGAAGACGAAAGATCGGAGCCGGCAGCCCATCATGGTTGACCCCGAAGAAGCTCTGGAAAAAGCGCGGAAAGCCGTCACCGAGCGCGCCGAGCTCCCCGGCATGAGCCTCATGGAGCACCTCGAGGAGCTGCGCAAGCGTCTCGTCCACTCCGCCATTTACCTCGGCCTCGGCTTTATCGTCGCCTACGCCTTCCATGAGCGTCTTTATGGATTCGTCCAGGCCCCGCTCGACAAGCTCGGCATCAAGCTCAACTACACCCACCCCATGGATCCGCTCAACCTTTATCTTCAGGTCTCCCTCATCGGCGGAGCCATCATCGCATCGCCCTTCATCCTCTACCAGGTATGGCTGTTCATCGCCCCCGGTCTCTACCAGAAAGAAAAACGCTTCGTCATTCCTTTCATGACGGCCACCGTCGGCCTGTTTCTTGCCGGCGCAAGCTTCGGTTACTTCTTCGTCCTTCCGGGTGCACTCAAGATCCTCATCCTCGGCTTCGGCAGCAAATTCAATCCCATCGTCACCATCG
>Ga0335085_10002873_pt1 | contig 31097 bp, 27 predicted proteins | sample Lox_Sample_45_FD_206712 | JGI IMG/M metagenome (GOLD analysis project Ga0335085, IMG submission 206712) | Soil microbial communities from Loxahatchee National Wildlife Refuge, Florida, United States - Lox_Sample_4.5 | ecosystem: Environmental > Terrestrial > Soil > Wetlands | place: USA... | reverse complement strand
ACGCTTCACTGCGTCCCTCGCGGTAGCAGCGCAAGACTCGGGGCCGAGCGGATCGCTACTCCTTACTCGTAAGGCTCTTTCATCCTCTCCTTCATGCCGGTTTATCCCGGCGCACTGCAATCGCGATAATACGCCAATTGTTTCGACCTTCACCGGGGCAGGGGATCAGGCATCGCAGCTAGCGCGTAGCCCATGACGGCCATGGCGGTCGCATTTTCCCGCAGTTCCCGTGGCACGATCTTGTCCAACGTGTCGGCGGCGGTGTGATGGTAGTTGAAGTAGGTCCGGCCGTCCTGCAACAGGCCGAAAGCAGGCACGCCCTGCTTGGCCAGGGGCTCAAGGTCGGCCTCGGGACTATCGCTGCTCAGCACAATGAGGTTTGCGCCGGAAGGTCGCAGAACGTCCAGCACGGGTTGCAGCCGGGCCACCGCCTCGTCACTGATCTTGGCCCGGAATCCCATGGGATGCGACGCCCCCAGGTCGCTTTCGATCGCGGCCACGTGATTGCCCATCTCGGCGGCGTGGGCTCTGGCATATGCCACGTGGCCTAGTCCCAGGTTTTCTTCATCGATCCAGGCAATCACTCGCAATGTCCGCCGGGGGCGCAGGTGCAGCTGCTGCATCAATTGTGCGGTTTCCATGGCGACCGCCACGCCAGCCGCGTCGTCAATCGCCCCGGTCCCCAGGTCCCAGGAATCGAGGTGGCCAGAAACGATCACAACCTGCTCCGGATGCTCGGAGCCTTTCAGGTCCCCGACCACGTTAAATGTATCGACTTCTTCCGCCGTCTGGGAAGTCAGAACAACGTGCATGCGGACCCTGCCCTGGGCAGCCAGATGCGCAATCAGGTCAGCATCTTCGCTGCTTACCGCCCCCGCTGGAATGTTGGCTGCGCGGCTGTTTCCGCTATGCGCCAGGCGATAGTCGGCGCCGCCCACCGACGTGACCAGCGAGCCGACAGCGCCCAGTGCGGCGGCCTTTTGCGCCCCCAGCGCACGATAGGCCACCGCTTCTTCATAAGCCTCGCCGGCGTAGCCACCCGCCGCCTTCTGCTTGTCAAAGACGAAGTTGAACAGAACGATTTTCCCCGCCACGTTCTGCCGTCCCAGACGATCCAGGTCGGCAAAGCTGTTCGCCACGATGACGGCGGCAGTGATTCCCTCTGGCGGCGTAGGATGATTTCCCCCCAATGCCGTGAGCACAACTTTCTGCGTGGTTCCCGGGGCTTGTCCGGGATACTCCACCAGTTCAGCGGATTCGGCTCCCCGTACCCAGTGGCGCGCCTGCACCGGCTCCAGATGGACGTCTAAGCCCAGCTTCCGCATTTCGCCGGCCACGTACTCAATCGCCGCCTGTGCCTGGGGCGAGCCCACCGATCGCGGGCCAATGTTCTCGGTGATGTGCGCCACCTGCTGGTAAGCGTAGTCGTCGGTCAAAGCGGCATCGCGAATTGCCGAGAGCTGCTCAACCAATTCCGGCGGCAGTGGTGCGGTTGCCGCCGACCGCGGACGTTCGTAGTCGGAATTAACCGGGACAGTTTGCTTCCGGGCAAGAAGAATGCCAGGGGCCAGGGCCAGCAGTAGTACAAGGCTTGCGTTTCGCATGTTAAGGAAAGACTACCTCAACCGAGGCACTAATGCCCCCTGTGTGCCGGAGAGTGAAAGCGGGAACCGGGGGCAGAATCTTTGCAGCAAAAAAATGGCCCCATTGCTGGGGCCACAATTAAAAGAGGCGAAGTGGAAGGTTGAGTCAGGAATGGCGAAGCGGAGAGCCGATCCGACGGCCGGAAAGGCAACAAGAGAGATGTCGAGAAAAACAGAGAGTGAAGGTCATTTATCAGCGGCCTCTTTTGGTTGCGCTCTTCAGTGCATTTCCGCAACCAAAGCCAGCCAGCCCGGCAAGCAACTGCCGACGGTCAAGCAAGTTACTCAAAAATAATCACTTAGTAGAGAGAGTGCCCATCCGGAAGAAAAAGTCACAGAGGGGTGTGTTCGTGGTCGGAATGCAGATTCCTGCACATTCGCTGCATAGTATGACCCTCGAATGTCGGGCGTCGGACGCCAGACCTCCGCTGCAGGCTCAAGGTCTGATGTGCGACGCCGAAGGCCGACGCCCGCTGTTAGGAGTTCCCTGCCACCATGCGCAGCTTTCCGGGCAGGAAGTGATAAGGCGGCCAGGGTCCGCTGATCGCCAGTTCGCAGTTCTTCAGCTGCTTGGCGGCGCTGCTATAGCGGTTTTGATACTTTTCGATGGATTTGGAGTCAATCAGGTGGGCAATATCGATCAGCATTCCATCGGAATCCACTCGTTTACAACTAATCTCTTCTTCCAGCGGATTGAACAACTTATGGACTTGCACCGAGAGCGCCCGGGCTTTGGTCCGCCGCTCGCGGTCCTGCGAAGCCTTCTCCCGCAATTTGATCAGATAGTCGCCGCCGACCGTGTCCGGCAGAACAATCTCGGCCATGGCCTCGCGCAGGGAGCCATCCTTGACCCGCAGCTTCAGGTGCATTTCGGCCTTGCCTCGCAGCCGGGCCACGCTCTGGCCGAAGGTACGCCGATTCGACCGCACAGCCTGCCGCAACGCCTCGTCCGAATCGAAAATCGTGCCAAAACGGAAAGGTAGCACAGTTCCGCTGCGGAAGCAGACGCTCACGACGCGGGCATGTTCGAGGACGTTCTTCTCCCCAAACTGCACATTATCGCGCTCGTACTCGCTGACGACTATATTGAATTCTCCGCTGGGATAGGCCAGAACTGCGGCTCCGTTCACGCCTTGAACCCCTTCCAGCAAGGAAGGACGACGAGAACGGGTTCCGTTGGCCAGGGTCTGCTGCTCAGTGATGCAATATGCATACCACGCCATAAGGATCTCTCCGAACCTGTTGCGAGGCGAGCACGGTCACCCCACGCATGCTATTGGGCCACTTTTTGAACCGTTGGAAGAAAGGGCGTACAGCGACGAGTTAAACGCTTACTGCTGCGTTCAATGTGCATATTACCTTGGTGCGCTATAAGAATGCAACCATTTCGTTGCACTGGGCATCTTCGGCCCCCGAAAATACACAGGGGAACAAATTTCCTCATCTGTCCAGTCGAACCCACCTCGACCCGGTTTTGAACATTCCCGGAAAGATTGGGAGCCCTGCTGCGCTGGGTAGATGAGGACATCTCCCCTACGTATTTCCAGGTGGGTGTTAACCTTGCAACATGTCCGAGCCACTAAAAGCCGGCCGATCTGCAACCTCCGTCGCGCTCGCCCTCATCGCCGGACTGCTACTCGGAGCGCTCCTGCTTGGCATGGTGGGATTCCTGATTCTGTCGCGGACCTCCGGTCCCGCGTTGCTGGGCCGTTTCTGGTCGGCGGTAACCGGACGGACCCTGAGCATCGATGTAAGCCAGCCCACTGTGGTCAATCGCATCCAGCAGCTCCAGAGGCTGGAGACCGTGGTCTACACCATGGACAAAGTAGTGAGCGGCGCCAGGGAGAACCCCATCTTTCCCGATTTTCTGGCGGGAGACCGCCTGCTGCTCCTGGTGCACGGCGAGGTTGTTGCCGGCATTGACTTCTCCACTCTGAAGCCGGCTGACGTCAGGGTAGAGGGCAGGCAGGTCTACTTGCATCTGCCTGCGGCCCAGGTGTTCAGCACGCGGCTGGACAGCTCCCGGACGCGGGTCTATTCCCGGCAGACCGGGCTGCTGGTTCCCACCGATCCCAATCTTGAGACCCAGGTGCGCCAGGAGGCGGAGCGCCAGCTCCAGGCGGCTGCCCTCGCCGATGGCATCCTGAAGACTGCCCAACAGAACGCATCTTCGACCATCACCAGCCTGCTGCAGGGTCTGGGATTTGAGAAGATCGAGCTGGACTGAACTGGTCTGTAATAAAAAAGCCACCCTCTGGTTTTCAGAGAGCAGGGCCTGATATCCCTGAGTTCCAATTAGCGGTTCTGTTCGGCCTCAATCGCCAACTGGTCCTGTATTTCGCGATTCCCAGCGTAGGATTTTGCGATCCGCACCACCTTATCGCGGTCCTCGACGCTGGGAACTGATCCCGACAGCTTCACGGTGCCGGCGGTCAAGGTTACATCCACCTTGGTGCTGTTCAATCCCGGCTCTTCCTTGAGCTTTTGCTGGATCGCGCTCTGCGCCTCGGAAGAAGTCAGCATGCGGGCGTGGGGTTCAGACCCGGAAATTGTCCGTTCTGGCTGGTGATCCGAAGCCTTGGCCACCTCGGCCTGGTTGGCGTACTTCCTGATTGCCGCCATGAACTGGTGCGATCCTTCCGGCGGGGCCACCTCTCCTTTGAGAATCTGGGCGGCCGGAATCATCTTGCCGTAAAGGATGCGCGTGCCATCCTTGTCCTGGGTGATGGACGCTCCATTCAGGGTGAGGCCGGCGAAAATTCCCCGGGCCCGCGAATAGGTCAGGATCTCAGCCCGCATCTTCCAGTCAGTCTCGGCTTCAACATGACGGCCAACCGGTCCGGCGGCGGCGGAAGCATCAGCGCCGATCTTGAACTTGCTGGTCAGCATCTTGGCCATGCCCTGATCATTCATGGCCAGCATGACCAGGTCAACCGCTTCGCCGCCAATCTGTAGTCCCCAGCTGCCGCCGGTGACGGAGAAAGGAGCAGGAGCGCTCCATCCGGACTTGGTGCGGCACGTTGCCAGGCCCCGTCCGTGGCGGCCGCCAAAGATAAAGCCAATCTTCACCATTGACGGAACCACGGCCACGCACTCCGCCGAGCCGAGAATCTCTTCCGGGATCCCTTTGTCAGGAGTTCCCATGATTTCATCCAACACAGCCGCCGAAGCATTCAGGCGCTTCACCTGCTCGGAAGGCTCGTCTTCCGCCATGGCGAATGTGCTCAAGAACAAGCCGATAGTTAATGCCACTATCAATGATTTCCGGATTTTCATACGAATCTCCTATTTGAGCGTTATGATCTGGTGCCTCAAAACCACTTTAGAAAGTCTTTGCCCTCGAGCCACCAAGGCCCGACGCACAAGTTCCCGGCAAAGTCGATGTTTGATTACGGTTTCATGCTATGCGGCAGGTTCTTGATCCGCCATCGGGGTCATCAAGTAGGCTGGCACCCGCTTCACTGTAGATGGAAGGGAAAATTCCGATACACTGTTTAGCGTTTGATGGCGCGAACGAATGAATTCATCGCAGCAGGCGGCATGGCTTTCGATCGCTCTATTTATCGGGATGGTGGTCCGTCTCGAACTGGGCTATCGCATCGGCCTCTACAGTTCTGGGAAGAATGAATCCGCGCACGCCGGTACAGGCACCGTCGAGGCCGCAGTCTTCGCGCTGTTGGGCCTGCTGCTGGGGTTCACCTTCGCCAACGGAATTTCGCACCTGGACCAGAGGCGGGAGCCGATCGTCAAGGAAGCCAACGCGATCGGAACCGCCTATCTCCGCCTGGATTTGCTGCCGGTCGACGCCCAGCCCGAAATGCGCCACGTGTTCCGCGAGTACCTTGATTCCCGGCTCAGCGTGTATCAACAGCTTCCCGATCTACCGGCGGCTGATCAGGAGCTGGCGCGCGCCACCCAGCTACAGCACGAGATATGGAAGCGCGCGGTCACGGTGGGCCTTAACGACCCGAGCCAACACGTGGCCAGACTTCTGCTGCCCGCGTTAAATGACATGATCGATGTCACCACCTCGCGCACTATCGCCCTGCACACGCATTTACCGCCGCTGATTTTTGGCCTGTCGATTTCAGTGGCGCTGCTCAGTGGATTGCTAGCCGGATACGATATGGCCAAAAGCGAAGAGCCGCAGTTGGCTGCATGTGTTGCTTCATGCGGTAGTGATCGCCATCACCATTTACACTGTGCTCGACCTTGATAATCCCCGCCTTGGTTTGATCCGGCTGGATGCGGCGGACAACGCTCTCATCCAGTTGCGGGATTCCATCCGCTAGATCGGAACCCGAGCCTGGGGTTTTGAGTCGCCAAGGCTGCACTTCAGGCCGCTTGAGCCCGAAGCGCCTGACTGGATAAAGTCAACTTGCCGGTCCTTCCGGCGAAAGGCGGAGAAGATCATGAAATCCGACCAGGACGCTTCCCTGCGCCAGCACCTGCTGGAACTGCTAAAAGGCGGAAGCGCTCACGCCCGTTTCGAAGACGCCATCGAAGGAATCCCCGCCAAATTAAGGGGCATGAAGCCGACAGGATTTCCGCATTCCCCGTGGATGCTGCTCGAGCACATGCGCCTCGCGCAATGGGACATCCTCGAATTCAGCCGCAATCGAAAGCATGTCTCGCCCGATTGGCCGCAGGCCTACTGGCCGCGCAGTGAAGCTCCGCCCAGCGTATCCGCCTGGAATGCCAGCATCAAGAAATTTCGCCAGGACATGAAGGCCATGCAGGGCCTGGTTGCCAATCCAAAAACGGATCTCTATGCCCGTATTCCGTGGGGCGATGGTCGGACCATCTTGCGCGAGGCTTTGCTGCTGGCCGACCACAATGCATACCACGTCGCCCAGTTGGTGGACGTCCTGCGCCTGCTCGGAGCCTGGCACGGGAAGTAAGCCTTTTCGTCCCGGTCAGGCGCAGTCTCGGAGCTGAGGTCTCTGGGTTTGGGATCGATCTTCAGCTCCATGTCTCGCGGGCGCTTTCTGAACACCGCCCGGACTCCGGTGCGCCAGCGCTCGTCGATGCCCACCACCGTCCACTCAATCTCGGGCGAGATGTAGTGCAGCAAAGTGTCGGTGGCGGGATGCACGTGCAACGCCGGCGCCACCAGAAACAGCAAGGGCCGTTCGCTCGATAATTCCCGTTGCGGAAAATATGCGAAGCGCTGAAACTCGCCCCGGGCATGGTGCCACGCCACTCGCGACCAGTAATCCAGCCCTTGCAGGCGGCAGGTGGATATCTTCGTCGGCCTTCAGTTCGACCACCGCCAGTCTGCCGGCGCGCGTACTGGTCAGCACATCGATCATGGCGCGGTCCGAGGCCGAGAATGCCGGCACCTGGGAATACAGGCAGACGGCATCGAGGCGCTCGTCCACCTCGGACAGATCCTGCACCACCAGAGACTCCAGCCAGCGCTCGGGGTGCAGCCGCCACAGCGCATGATCTCGCGGACCCTTAGCGTGGCGCACCTCTCCCACGCTGTGCACAAGGCGCCGGAAGGCATCTGCATTCTGCTCCCCGAGCACCGTTGGTCGGCGCCCACTCCAAATAGGATCTCCGCCGTGGGGCACAACGCGCCCGGCTGGTGCGCCAGGCGTGCCTTGGCAAATTCCAGTCCATGGCAGCGGAAGGCAATTTCGGCCGGCGAGATGACCGCCATCTCGGCTTCGGGCATCAACTCCCGCACTCGGTCGATGGCCGCCGCAAACCGTTCCCTCGCCTGGGCCTCGTCCGTCCAGTGCACCAGCCGGGTCCTTACGTTGCCGCGGTCCGAAACCTCGATTTCTCTCAGTCTGCCTTCTCGGCTTTCCAGTTCGTATAACTGCCACTTGGCAGCGCCAGGGTGTAAATGCGCCATGCCCTCGCGAGTCAGTTCGGAGGTCGCCGCCGGTAAGAACAGCTTCAGACCTTCCACCATCACTTTTCCCACTTGCGCCAGGCGGCATGCATCGAGCCAAAGAATTCCGAAGGTCAGGGCGGCATCGATCGAGGATTGGGTCTCCTGGGGATTAACGCCCAGAACCGCGAAGCCGGACCGTCCGCGGCGTAGCATCCCGCGAGCGTAAATCGGTCCGAACGATCGCTCCAGATCGGGGGAAGTAGTCAGAGGAGAGGCAACGTAAGTAGGAAGGCGGCGCTCCAGGGTACGCTGCAAGCTGCGCGGTAGGCCGCTCGCGCCGCCCGTTTTGCCGTGGGAGTACGCCGGTCGCGCTGCCGGCAAATTCCCAGTTTGGAAGGACGCGTCTGCCCCAGCCTTTGCACCGCCAGCCGCAACACTTCATGCTTGATCTCCACATCAAGTACTCGCCGCACCATGTTTCTCTCGTCCGACCAAAAATGAAGCAGACACCTGTTGTGCTCGCCGGAGATGGAATACCTGGCCCGCGCCAGGTCAAACACGGCGGCGCCGTCATCGAGCACGATGGCATCTCGCGCTCCAGCCAGAAAATCCTCAATGGTTCGAGCCAGGGTCTCGGGAGTCATGATGATCAGGATGCTTTCACCTTCCCGAATCCGTGTCTGTGATGTATGACCATTCCATGGTCCTCACCTAAACCACCTCAGCCAGTCTCCGCCCCTGTGGGATAATGAAAGGACCTTCCGGGGAGTCTTTCCCGGCCCAAGGACATCTAACTACTGTGGATAAAAATCGGTTCTTTTTCCAGCACTACGGCCTCACTGAACATGATCTGGAGCGCTACCTGGCAGCCGCCCTCTCGGCCGGCGGGGAATACGCCGACCTTTACTTCGAGTACCTCTCCTCCACATCGTTGATGGTGGACGAGTCCATGGTGAAATCCGCTTCCCAGGGAATTTCCGCCGGCTGCGGGGTGCGCGTGGTAGTGGGCGAGCGTACCGGCTACGCCTATACCGACGATCTCTCCTCCGAGCGCATTCTGCACGCCGCGCGCACCGCGGCGCTGATCGCCAGCGGACCCTCCAAGGCATCAGTAGCGGGTTTCCAGGAAAAGGCCGCCCGTAGTCTCTACCCGGTAACGCTGCCTTCGGTCGATGCTGACATAACCGCCAAGGTTGAGCTGGTCATGCGCGGCGATGCCGCGGCCCGCTCCTACGATCCTCGTATCAAGGAGGTTCGCGCCAGCTACTCCGACGAGTTGCGCAACATCCTGGTGGTGGGTTCCGACGGAACCTTTGCCGAAGATTCCCAGCCCCTGGCCCGCATGAACGTGTCCTGCATCGCCAAGACCGAGGGTAATTCCGCTCGCGGCAGCTCCGGCGGCGGCGGACGCGTTGCTCTCGACTTCTTCTTCGGCGAAAAAACTCCCGAGTATTTCGCAAAAGAGGCAGCCCGCCAGGCCATCCTGCAACTGGACGCGCGTGAAGCTCCGGCCGGCGAGATGGAAGTAGTACTCGGTCCGGGCTGGCCCGGCGTGTTGTTGCACGAAGCGGTAGGTCACGGCCTCGAAGCCGACTTCAATCGCAAGCAAACCTCCGCCTTTGCCGGTCTCATCGGCAAGCGCGTAGCCAGCGAAAAATGCACCGTCGTCGATAACGGCACCATGCCCTGGCGGCGCGGCTCGCTCAACGTGGACGACGAAGGCCAGCCCACGCAGAACACCGTCCTGATCGAAAACGGAATTCTCAAGGGATACCTGAGCGATAAACTTTCCTCCCGCCTGATGGGCATGGCCGACACCGGCAACGGACGCCGCGAGAGTTACGAACACATCCCCATGCCACGCATGACAAACACTTACATGCTAGCCGGGCAGGACGATCCCGAAGACATCATCCGCTCCGTCAAGCACGGGGTGTACGCGGTAAACTTCGGCGGTGGCCAAGTGGACATTACCAGCGGCAAGTTCGTCTTCTCCGCATCTGAGGCCTATCTCATTGAAGACGGCCACGTCACTGCCCCCATCAAGGGCGCGACCCTGATCGGCAACGGTCCCGACGTGCTCACCCGCGTCTCCATGGTAGGCAACGACCTGAAACTCGACGAAGGCGTCGGCACCTGCGGCAAAGATGGCCAGGCCGTGCCCGTCGGCGTCGGCATTCCCACGCTGAAAGTTGATCGCCTGACCGTCGGCGGTACGGCCAAGAAAGATCCCGGCGGGTTCATGCAGTAGAACATTTCAGATTGCAGAATTTAGGTTCAGAAAAAAGACCATTCAATCTGAAATCAAAAACCTGAAATCCCTCTTATGCAGACTGAACTGACAACTGCGAACCAGGAACTGAAAACTGATCTTCGCGATCTCGCGCAGGACATCGTCCGCCGGGCCATGGCCGGAGGCGCCACGGCCGCGGAATGCGTAGTCCGCGAGGGCGACGAATTCTCCACGCTCGTCCGCCTGGGCCAGGTCGAAACTCTGAAAGAGGCCGGCTCCCGCTCCATCGGTGTGCGGGTATTTCACGGCCAGCGTTCCGCCAGCACTCACTCCAGTGACTTTTCCCGCGATGCGCTCGACCGCATGCTGAAGTCCGCGCTTGAGCTGGCCCAAATTACCTCCGAAGATCCCTTCAGCGGCATTCCCGAGGCCTCGCAACTGGGCTCTCTGACCGGGGATCTCGACCTCTACTCTGCTGACGTCTATTCGCTTCCCGGCGAAGAGCGCATCAACTACGCCCGCCGCGCCGAGAAGGCCGCGCTCGACTACGACCCTCGCATCAAGAATTCTGAAGGCGGCTCATTCGACGCTGCCACCGGCCACAAGGTTCTGGCCAACTCTCACGGATTCGTAGGCGACTATCGCCGGTCTTACTGTTCGGTCGCGGCCGTGCCCATTGCGCAGTCGGAAGATGGCGGCATGCAGCGCGATTACTGGTTCTCGGTGGCCCGCAGTCTGGGCCGCCTGGACTCTCCTGAGGACGTAGGAAAGATCGCGGCCCAACGCACTTTGAGGCGCCTGGGCGGCCGCAAGGTCAAAACGGCCAAGGTCCCCGTGGTGCTCGATCCCATGGTGGCCACCTCCATCCTGGGGCACATTTTTGAAGGCATCAACGGAGACTCGGTTTATCGCGGCGCGTCATTCCTGGCGGGCAAGCTGGGTGAAAAAATTGCCGGCGACCACGTCACTGTGATCGACGACGGCACTATGGTCGGAGGTTTTGGCACCTCGCCTTTTGATGGCGAAGGCATTCCCACCCGGCGCACCGTCGTCATTGAAAAGGGCGTCCTCAAGTCATATTTACTCAACACTTACACCGCGAAGAAACTCGGCCTTCAGACTACCGCCAACGCCTCCCGCGGCCTTGCCGGCACTCCCGGCATCGGGCCGGGAAACTATTTCCTGCAACCGGGGACGAAAACGCCGAAAGAAATTATCGCTAACATTCCCCAAGGCCTCTACGTCACTGAATTTCTCGGCCACGGTGCCAACCTGGTGACCGGCGACTACTCCCGCGGCGCCTCCGGTCTTTGGATTTCAGGCGGCGAACTGACCTACCCGGTTGAGGAGATCACGGTGGCGGGCAATCTGAAAGAGATGTTCTTCAACATTTCCGAAATCGCCAGCGACCTGGAGTTTCGCGGCGCCATGGCCTGCCCAACCATCCGCATCGACGGCCTGATCGTAGGCGGCGAATGAGGCGATCCCGGATTGTAGATTCGAGATTTCAGATTGAAACTCTCTACTGCCGCCAATGCAATCTAAAATCATCAATCTAAAATCTGCAATCCAAGGATCTCCATCCTGGATTCCCGTACAATCTTCCTATGGGAACTCTGCTCCAGCCCGCGCCCACAACCCCGGAAGAGAGCGGTTCTAACTGGCTCCCGATCGTATTCGGCGTGGTGCTGGTGGTCATCGTGGTAGTGATCGCTTCGCTGCTGTTGCGCACCGATTCCAAAATTGCAAATCCGCCCCCGGCATACGCCGCCAACCTGAAGTTCTCCGGCATGAAGATGAGCGCGGCTGAAAATTTTGTGGGGGCCACCGTTACCTATCTTGATGGCACCGTTACCAATAGCGGAGACAAAACCGTCAGTCATGCGGTAGTGAGCGTCAGTTTCAAGGATTCGCTCGGCCAGATCGTGCAGGTCGAGGATCTCCCCCTGCGCATTCTCCAGACCAGCGGGCCCTACCCCGAGGCGGTGGATCTCCGTGCCGCACCCCTGGCCCCGGCCCAGAGCAAACCCTTCCGCCTCATCTTCGAGCACGTCACCGATGACTGGAACCACGAGTATCCGGAGTTGCGGGTGACAGACGTGACGGCGAAGTAATTTTCGGATTGTCGAATTTACGGATTGAATTGAAAGCTTCCGGCTATCAATCCGGCAATTCGAAAATCCGTGAAACCGACAATTCTTCTAGAATGGTCCTCATGCCCGAAGTCAAAATCCGGCTGACTGAAACGGTCAAGGCTGGAGGCTGCGCCTCCAAACTAAGTCCTGCTCTTCTCGACCAGGTGCTGGGCCGGCTGCCGCGCCAGCACGATCCTGACGTCCTGGTCGGCTTCGATCATGCCGATGACGCGGGCGTATATCGGATCGGCGCCGAAACCGCATTGGTGCAGACAGTCGATTTCTTCACGCCCATGGTCGACGATCCCTACACCTTTGGCCAGATTGCCGCCACCAACGCCTTGAGTGACGTTTACGCCATGGGTGGCCGCCCCATCACTGCGCTGGCTCTGGTGTGCTTCCCCGCCAAGGGCGACCTCGACGTGCTCGAGCAAATCCTGGCCGGCGGACTTTCGAAGATGACGGAAGCAACTTGCACGGTCGTGGGTGGCCACAGCATCCGCGACGAAGAAACCAAGTTCGGATATTCCGTGACCGGCCTCATCGATCCCAACCGGATATTTACCAACGGCGGTGCCCGGGCCGGAGATTGTCTGTTGTTCACCAAGGCATTGGGTACAGGCGTGATCTCCACCGCCATCAAGAAAGGCACAGCCAAGCGCTCCTGGATCGAAGCCGCCACGCGCTCGATGACCACGCTGAACAAAACTGCCGGCGAGGTGATTACCGCATTCTGCACCACCGCGAACCATGTAAGGCCGGCCGCCCTCGGCCGTCCAGCCGAGCGCAGCTCGGCAGCATTGCCCATCCACTCCCTGACCGACGTCACCGGCTTTGGCCTCATCGGCCACGCCCGCGAGATGGCCCTCGCTTCGAATGTCTCGCTGCGCTTCCACATCCATCAAATCCCCATACTCGAAGGCGCTCTGGATTGCATTCGCGCCGGCGACATCCCCGGCGGCCTGAAAAGTAACCGCGATTTCGCCGAGTGCACGGTGGGCTACGACGAAGCAATTCCCGAGGAATTAAAGACGCTCCTGTTTGATCCGCAAACTGCTGGAGGGCTACTGATCGCAGTCGCTGCGGAGCATTCGCCCGACTTGCTCCGCGATCTCAAAGCCGCCGGCGTCCCGGCCGTCGAAATCGGCGAAGTAGTGGAGCGAACCAGGCCGCTGATCGCCATCAGCTTGAACTCGCGCGGGACAGCCATGTAACGCCGCCGTCCCAGCGCCTGTCCTTGGGCGTCTCGCCAACCGCTGCGGGGGGAATGCTGATGAACTGAAAGACGTGGAATTGCCGCCCACGGATCCGCATCTATTCCACGGAACGATATTTTTTATTTCCTCGGGAGACCTCCCCATGAACACTCGCAAACTCGGCCATACCGGCCTCACTGTTTCCGCCATGGGCCTGGGCTGTATGGGCATGTCGGAGTTCTACAGTGGGCGCGATGATACCGAATCTCTCGCTACGATCGACCGCGCCCTCGAACTGGGAGTCAACTTTCTCGACACGTCAGATGCGTACGGCCCGTACAAGAACGAAGAACTGGTAGGACGGGCCATTAAGGGCAAGCGCGATAAAGTCGTCCTGGCCACCAAGTTCGGAATCGTGCGTGATCCCAGCAACCCCAGCGCGCGCGGCGTCAACGGGAAAGCGGAGTATGTTCGGAAGTCCTGCGAAGGCAACCTGCGGCGGCTGGGCGTGGACACCATCGATCTCTACTACCAGCATCGCGTCGATCCCAATACTCCGATCGAAGACACCGTGCGCGCGATGGCCGAGCTGGTGAACGTAGGCAAGGTGCGCTATCTCGGTCTTTCAGAAGCCGGCGCAGCCACGCTGCGGCGCGCCGTAAAGATCCACCCCATCGCGGCGCTGCAGACGGAATATTCCTTGTGGACGCGCGATCCGGAAGACGAAATTCTCGCCACCTGCCGCGAACTCGGCATCGGCTTTGTGGCTTATAGCCCGCTGGGACGGGGATTTCTTACCGGCCAGTTCAAGCGCTTTGAAGACCTGGCTCCCGATGACTATCGTCGGACCTCGCCACGCTTTCAGGGGGAAAACTTTCAGAGGAACCTGGACCTGGTGCGGCAGGTGGAAGAAATTGCCCAGGAAAAAGCCTGCACGCCGTCCCAACTGGCGCTGGCCTGGGTTCTGGCGCAGGGCGAAGACATTGTGCCCATTCCTGGCACCAAGCGCCGCAAGTATCTCGAAGAGGATGTGGCGGCCCTCGACGTACAGCTCAGCGCCCATGATCTGCGTCGATTGGCCGAAGCATTTCCGCACGGGGCCGCATCCGGAGAACGCTACACCGAGCAGATGATGAAAGCCGTAAACCGGTAAACATGCATCCCTGTCATGCTGAGTGGATAAATAGCGGTCGCTTGCGACCGCTCTTCCGCAGCCGAAGCACCCCTATTCCCTCCGAAGCTGTCACACCTGCAGCGCCCGCAGTCGCCGACATCTCAGCAAGCATAGGCGTTCTTCGATTCTCACTCAGAATAACAGACTGGATGACAGACTGGAGCCGTGGCAGGCGTTTGCCCGCAAGAAAAAAGGGCGGCTCTTAGCCGCCCAAATGTTTTTTTGAAGACTGACGACTGAAGACTGACGACTGTTTACGCTGGCGCCGGCCTCTCGCCCCCCTTGGCGCGTCCCGGCTGCAGGTCGGGCTTGATCACCTGCTGTACGCCGTCGTCGGCCTTGGGTGGCGGGACGATCTTGGGCAATTCCTGTCCGTCGATGATCATCTTGATCTGCGGTGCATCCAGCACCTCGCGTTCGATCAGGGCCATCGCAATCCGGACCAATACATCGCGGTTCGACTGCAGCAAATCTCTTGCCGAGTCGTATCCGCGCTTGACCAGCTTCTGTACTTCCGCGTCGATCTTGACCGCCGTGGCCTCGCTGTAGTCGCGATGTTGGGCAATCTCGCGGCCCAGGAAAATCTGCTCTTCCTTTTTGCCGAAGGTGAGCGGTCCTAGGTCGCTCATGCCCCACTCGCAGACCATTTTGCGCGCCAGTTCGGTGGCGCGTTCAATGTCGTTGCCGGCTCCAGTGCTCATCGAATCCAGGAACATCTCCTCCGCCAGACGCCCGCCCATCAGGATGGCTATCGAGGTTTCGAGATAGTTCTTGTAGTAGTTGTGCCGGTCGTCGATGGGCAATTGCATGGTGACGCCGAGAGCCATTCCGCGAGGAATAATGGTCACCTTGTGCAAGGGATCCGAGTGCGGCAGCAGTGCCGCCACCAGCGCATGGCCGGCTTCATGATAGGCCGTGTTCTTCTTCTCCTCATCCGAGAGCAGCATGGACTTGCGCTCCACGCCCATGAGGACTTTGTCCTTGGCCAGTTCGAAGTCGTACATGAGGACGGCCTTGCGGTTCTGCCGCGCCGCCGCCAGGGCCGCCTCGTTCACCATGTTGGCCAGGTCTGCACCGGAGAAGCCCGGAGTGCCGCGGCCCAACACGAACAGGTCCACATCGTCTGCCAAAGGAATCTTGCGGGTGTGCACGCGCAGGATCTCTTCGCGTCCGCGCACATCGGGCCGGCTCACGACCACTCGCCGGTCAAAGCGTCCCGGCCGCAGCAGGGCTGGATCCAGCACGTCTGGCCGGTTGGTGGCGGCCATCAGAATCACGCCTTCGTTGGACTCGAAACCGTCCATCTCCACCAGCAACTGATTCAGGGTCTGCTCGCGCTCGTCGTGACCGCCGCCCAGGCCGGCGCCGCGATGGCGTCCGACGGCGTCGATCTCGTCAATAAAGATGATGCATGGAGCATTCTTCTTGCCCTGTTCGAACAGGTCGCGCACCCGGCTGGCGCCCACGCCTACGAACATTTCCACGAAGTCGGAACCGGAGATGGAAAAAAACGGAACGTTGGCTTCACCCGCTACAGCCCTTGCCAGCAGAGTCTTGCCCGTTCCCGGAGGTCCAACCAGCAGCACGCCTTTGGGGATGCGTCCGCCCAGTTTCTGGAACTTTTGCGCCTCCCGCAGGAATTCGATGATCTCTTTGAGTTCTTCCTTGGCCTCGTCAACCCCGGCAACGTCCTTGAATGTGACTTTTTTCTGCTGCATCGAGAGCAGCCGGGCCCGGCTTTTGCCGAACGACAACGCCTTGTTCCCGCCGGTCTGCATCTGCCGGATCATGAAGAACCACAGGGCCGCGAGCAGGATCAGCGGGGCCCACGTTCCCAGCAACTGCAACGGCCAGCTACCGCTGGTAATGTCGCGGATATTCATGCTGACGCCCTTGTCGCGCAGCGTCTTGATCATGTCAGGATAGTTGGATGGAGCGGTGGTATGAAACGCCGAACTATCGTTGCGGTAGGTGCCGCGGACTTCCTGGCCGTTGATGGTGACCTCTTTCACATTACCCTGGTCCACATCCATCAGGAATTGCGAGAAACTTACCGGCTTGTCTTTCTGCCCCGCGTTTCCGGCCTTCATCACCTGCCAAAGCAGGAAGGCGGAGAGCACGATTACCAACCAGAAAATCACTGTCTTGACTGTAGAATTCACCGAACACTCCTGATAACAAGCGCAGACCAACCCAAACCACTGGCTGCACCTAATTTAGATGCCCCGCCGGGGGGTTTGGATTGGACAACTTGCCAAACTCGTATTCTAACCGTTCCCAGGGAAAAAAGGTCGCCGTTCTGTCCATGACTTAAGTCATGCGGGTCCTTCAGCTTGCAGCGCCAATATAGGGGAGATTGCGGTTGGTCTGTTCGGGGGAGCCTAAACCGTAACCCACCAGAAAGGCCTCGTCCACCAGAAAACCGAAGTAGTCGGGCTGCAACTGCACCCGGCGGGCCGATTGCCGGTCCAGCAGCGTCGCCAGTTTCACCGACGCCGCGCCCCGCGCTTTCAGATCGCTCATCAGAAATTCGGTCGTTATCCCGGAGTGCACCAGGCCTTCCACGACCAGCACATTCTGCCCGCGAATGTCGGGTTCGTGGCTGAAGAAAATCTCCAAAACCCCACCCGAGCCGTCCTTCTCCTGCAGGCGATATTTGGGCTTGATGAACTGGCAGATCACGGGAACTTCTAGTGCCCGTACCAGGTCGGCCATAAAAATGAAGCCGTTCTCTAGCAGGGCTAGCAGGTGAATGGACTGGCCGCGGTAGTCGTCGGAAATCTGCCGCCCCATCTCCCGCACCCGCTTCTGTATCTGTTCGGCGGGGATCACGGTGCGCGGCAACCCCGGCCTTGCAAACTCATTCATGCTTGGGTCCTCCACGACTGTTCAACTCACGAATTACCAGGGCCTCCTGGGTGTCGTCCGGCGGACGCAATCGGGCTGGCGCGGGAAAGCCGCGGACCCAGACGATTTCCTGCCCGCTCACTCCCACCGGCCAAAGCTTGCGCTCCACGCCGGTCAACTTCCGCTCCTGCAGCAGTTCCTTGATCTTCTTCGGAGCCTTGCAGTGGGCCGGCCAGAAGCGATCACCCGCGCGCCAGTTGCGTACGGTCAACTCTTTCTGCAGCAATGCCGGATCAAGCATGTGGTCGGGATTATAACCCGATGTTGCTCTCCCCGACAGCAGCGCCGCCTCAAAGCGTGCTCCCACCTCTGGAACCTCGACGGCGCCCGGAACTGACAAAGTGTACTGATAGTCCGAATTCGCTGCCCCAGCCGGGCGGGGGGCATCGAACTGCAGCCCGCCTTTGGCCAAGGTAAGGACCCAGCCCTGCGGCAACATGGCGGACCTGGCTCCTCCGCAGCCCAGGCTTAGAATCTCTTCCACGTGACGAAACTCGAGCCGCAAACCCAGCGACTCCGCTGCCGCTCTGACCACCCGCCGCCGCAACGCAAGCGGCAACGCCGCCAGTCCGGCGGCTGCGAGCGTCCGCCTCTCCGCTTGCCAGATCTCAGGCAGGATGCGCGCTACTTCTTTCAGCCAGTATTCTTCCTCGGAGCGCGCGATCTCGGCGGTCTCCGCCAGCGTTTCACGTACGGACGGATTGAGAGTGCGCTCCAGCCGGGGCACAATCCCGTGGCGTACACGGTTGCGCGCATGCCGTAGATCACGATTACTCGAGTCCTCGCGCCAGTCCTGACCGATTCCCCTGAGAAAAGCTTCCAGCAGCCTCCGCCTGGTTTGCAGCAAAGGACGGATCACTGAGAACTGAGAACCTTTAACTTGCAACTGGGGATAAATTCCAGCCAGTCCGCGGGTCCCAGCTCCGCGAACGAGTCTGAGCAGAACAGTTTCAGCCTGATCGTCCAGAGTGTGACCGGTAGCGATGCGGCTCAGTTTCTGCTCCTCGAAGAGCTGCCGGAAGTACCGGTAGCGGAGCTGGCGCGCAGCAGCCTCGGTGCTGAGGTGCCAGCTTCGAGCCTGGGCCGCGACCTCGCCCGTGCTGACGTGCAACTCCAGCCCGTGCCGACGGGCAAGTTGGGCAACGAACTGCTCGTCGGCCTCGGCTTCAACTTCGCGCAGCTTGTGATTGAAGTGGACCACGGAAAGGACGATGCCGAGTTCCTGCCGCAACTCCAGCAGGATGCGCAGCAGGGCGACCGAATCGGCCCCGCCAGAAACCGCAACCCCTACCCGGTCGCCGGCGCCGAGAAGGCCTTGGCGGCAGATGTAGTCCAGAACGCCCTGTACCGTCTTTTCCACCCTTCCATCGTACATCCGCGCCGCCGGGACGCTGGTTACCGATCGAAGCAGGCTGTATCGCCACTGCCGTGGCGGTCAACTGAATTCACATCATTCCATCATGCGGTTTGATTCCGCATAAGGGATGGCACCCTCCAGGGCGGTGTAGGTCCCGGTATTCTTGAGTTCTTCCGCCACCCGTCGCAGCAGACCCAGTGCCGCCCGCATCGGCCCCGAACCCAGGCTGACCCTGGCCACTCCCAGCTTCTGCAGCTCTGGCACCGGAGGAAGTCCCGGTCCCCCGAGGATATTGAGCGGGCACTGCAAATCTTTCACCAGGCGTCCGATAGTCCCCGGGTCCTGCAGCCCGGGAACGAACACGCAGTCCGCGCCGGCATCGCGGAACGCCGCCAACCGCCGAAGCGCTTCATCATAGCGCTTTTCCGGTGGCCCGATCTCAAGCAGGTAAACGTCGGTACGGGCGTTCAAAACGATAGGCAACTCTCGCACCGCTTTCACTCTTTCGACCTGCTGCGCGAGCTCCAGAAGCGGATGCTGCGGATCGCCCGTCGCATCCTCTAGGTTCATTCCCACCGCACCCGCGGCCAGGACTTCTTGCGCCGTAAGGGCGGCATCTTCCGGTCGCAAGCCGTATCCTGCCTCGACATCGGCGGTGACCGGAACCGGGACTCCGCTGGCAATCCGGCGGACCGCCTCGAGCATCTCCTCGCGCGAGATGCGTTGGCCGTCGGGATATCCCAGGCTAAAGGCGACGCCGGCGCTGGTGGTGGCAATGGCGCCGAAGCCCGCCTGCTCAATCACGCGCGCGCTGGCCACATCCCAGGCATTGGGCAGCAGCAGGACTCGCTTGCCGCGATGCAAGGCGCGAAACGCTTCGACCTTCCTATTTTGCGGTTCGGGCACGATGAAACCTGGCCGCCAACTGAGAACTGACAACTACCAGCTAGCCACTGATCTTCTTGTTCTCGTTCATTTTCTCCATAAACTTTTTCACGCTCACAACGGCCCGGCCAACCATTCCCCGCCCGATCTCCCGGGCCTCATCCCGCGCGGTCACTCTCATCGTGTAAAACTTCCCGTCAAACGACTCCAGTATGCCTTCAGCCCGGATCTTCGCCCCGATTCCGCTGGCAGCGCGGTGCTCGATGTTGATCGCCGTCCCTACGGTAATCTCGTCGTCCTCACAGAAGGGTTGCAGTGCCTGGAAACAGGCAATCTCCATCAGCCGGATCATGTCGCGCGTGGAATATACAGGAGGAAGATTGCGGTTGTGGGCCGCCAGGGTATGCTTCAATTCGACGGTTTGCTCGACTTCACCGCGCGCCCCGATAGGTATGGCTTTGGCCATAAATCTTAAGGAGTCCTGTCGAAACCAACGATCTAAAGAGCCAATATAAGGGCGGTCCGCGCCGTCTCGCAACTTGTAGCGTGGCCCTCCCCGGGCCGTCCGGCGGGCGTCCCGCCCGCCTAATTGCGAGGCTAGGGCCTGTCCATGGACAAGGGTGCAACACGCTGCGAGGTCAAATGTGACGAACATCACCTCCTCCCCACCTGACCTTCCCGTAATCTGAACCCGACCTGGGGGAGAGAGATTGTTTCCACCAACGCGCATCCACTGGAACGCCATTGCTAAGTTTGCCGGCTATGGCCTGCTCCTGCTCTCGGGACTGTCGGCCGCAGCTCAGGCCGGTCCGCCGATAGTCGCGATTGTTCCGCACCGCGTGTCCACCTCGAATATCGTCGTGATTACGCCCCGGGGACGCGGCGCCAGCCCGTCCACGTTTGTGGTGGCGAACGATCCGCGAATTCCGGACGAAGTAAGTTACAAAGCTGGATGTGTGAATCCGGCGCCAGCTCCTGCCGATTTCAGCTCTGCCCGGCTCTGGGGCATCGCCATTGCCGACACGCGGGTGCCCGGCCACGAATCGGCGCAGATCGAGGTCGCGTGGACCAGGCTGACCTGCCAGGTCGATGGCCGCGAAGTTGTGCTCAATGACGACCGCGGCCAGGTACGCGGCGGGCTCTACCAGCGCCAGCCATGGTTTGCCAGTGACGCGCACGACCCGATTCCGCTGGCTTACGATCTACGCCATCACTCCGTCGTGCTGGCCGTGGGCCAGCGTAGCGATCGGGTCTGGCACTTCTGGGGCCTATCTCCGCGCGCCTCGTTGCCGATCGGAAAGGTCGAAGGTTGTACCGTCCAGGCCCGGGTCCTGATTTCTCCCGGCGCCCTGCTCCAGGTAGGCATGGATTACTGGCGTTCCCTCACCATTCCCTACGGCGCCGGCGGCAACAATCACGAAGCTGGCGCCAGCAACTGGTATTTTCCCTCTCCCCAGTGGCAGGAAGCCACCTTCACCGACGTGGGCGGCTCCCGGTTCTAGCTTTGCCTTGCTAGAATGAAGGCTAGCCGTGCCCCCCTTCACCGAACATTTCGATGTAGTCGTCGTCGGCGCCGGCCACGCCGGCTGCGAAGCCGCCATGGCCGCAGCCCGCATGGGTCTGAAGACGGCGCTCTATACGCTCAATCTCGATCTCATCGCCCAGATGTCCTGCAATCCGGCGGTCGGCGGCATTGCCAAGGGACACCTGGTCCGCGAAGTGGACGCGCTGGGCGGCATCATGGGCGAGATCACGGACGCGGTCGGCATACAGTTCCGTCTGCTCAACACTTCCCGCGGTCCAGCGGTGTGGTCACCTCGTGCCCAGTGCGACAAGCAGGCCTACCGCCTCAAAATGCGCGAAGTGCTGGAATCACAGCCCAACCTGAAGATCAAACAGGCGGAAGTTGTGGATTTGATCATGGAGCAGTCGTCGGTCGTCGGTCGTCAGACGTCAGCCCCGAACGGTGCGCCCTCGTCCGACTTTGCTGACGGCCGACGACTGAGGACTGAGGACGACGAGCGCAACCGAGTGACCGGCATCAAACTCCGCGACGGCCGCACCGTCGGCGCCTCCGCTGTCATTGTCACTACCGGCACCTTTCTCAACGGCCTGATCCATTGCGGCGAACAGCAGTATCCCGCCGGACGCTCCGGCGAACCCGCCGCCGTGCTGCTGGGCGAAGCCCTGAAGCGACTCGGCCTGCGCGGTTGCCGGCTCAAGACCGGAACCCCGCCGCGCCTCGACGGACGCACCATCGACTGGTCCAAGTTTCAGCTTCAGCCCGGCGACGCCGACCCCACGCCCTTCAGCTTTCGCACCCGCCGCGTGGCCCATCACGACTCGCAAGTGCCCTGCTACATTGCCTGGACCACGCCGGAAACGCATCGCATCATCCGCGAAAATGTTCATCGCTCCCCGATGTACAGCGGGCAGATCCTTTCCGTCGGGCCGCGCTACTGCCCCTCGATTGAAGACAAGATCGTCAAGTTTCCCGACAAGATCACGCACCAGCTCTTCCTCGAGCCTGAAGGCCTGAACACGCACGAGATTTACGTCAACGGCATGAGCACCTCGCTCCCGGTGGAAGTGCAGATAGAGATTCTGAAGTCGATCCCCGGCCTCGAGAACGCGGACATGCTGCGCCCCGGCTATGCCATCGAATACGACGCCATTGACCCGACCGAACTGGAGCGCACGCTCGAAACCAAGAAAATCGCTGGCCTCTTCCTCGGCGGCCAGATCAACGGCACCAGCGGCTACGAAGAAGCCGCCTGCCAGGGCCTGATGGCCGGCATCAATGCAGCCTTGCAAGTGAGAAAGAAAGCGCCGCTCCACCTCGATCGCACCGAGGCCTACACCGCGATCCTGATCGACGACCTGATTTCCAAGGGCACCAACGAACCGTACCGCATGTTTACTTCGCGCGCCGAGTTCCGCCTGCATCTGCGGATCGACAACGCCGATCGCCGCCTGACTCCACACGGCCGCCGCGTCGGCCTGATTTCCGATGCCGCCTGGGCAGATTTCCAGGCCAAGCAGCAACGCCACGAATCCATGAAGGCGTTGCTGGAAAGAACCAGGCTGACAGCAGAAATGCTGGAGAAAATCACCCCAGACCACGCAGTGGCGGACGCCCTCGTCCGCCCAGCCGAGCAAAGCTCGGCAACTACCAACGACTGGGCTTCCGCCATCGGCCAAAGCCTGGCCCAAGTGCTCAAGCGCCCGGAAATCACGATCGAGCGCCTGCTCCCCATGCTGCGCGAACTGACGCCGGAATTGTTCGCCGCGGAAGAAATCCGCGTCGATCCGCGCTCATCCGTGGCCGGCATTTCTTCCGCAATCCGCAACCAACTGAAGTCGGTCGAGACTGAAATCAAATACGCCGGCTATCTGCTGCAACAGCAGCGTGCCATCGAGCGCCTCAAGAAGGCCGAGCAGCACACTATTCCGCATTGGTTCGACTACGGCTCGGTGAGCGGCCTCTCTCGCGAGATACAGGAAACGCTGATCAAAGTCCGGCCTCGCACCCTTGGCCATGCTTCGCGTATTCCCGGTGTCACTCCTGCGGCCGTATCGCTGGTGCACGTTTTCATCGAGATTCAGTCCAGGCGGCGCGAACAGGCCACGGTCATATGAATGTCAACCCTTTAGATAGGCCTCTCTGTGTCCTCTGTGGTTAAACGTTGGACTTAGTAATGATGATGCAAACCACAACGGCGAGCGGCATCTGCTATACCCGGGTGGAAAGTCCCGTCGGGCCGTTAATGCTGGTTGCCGACGACTCCGGTTTGCGCCGCATCGATTTTGTTAACGGAAGAAATCCGCCTCAATCCGATCCCCATTGGTGTGAGAACGCAGATCCCCTGCGTGAAACCATCCGCCAGCTTCGGGCCTACTTCGCTGGAGAGTTGGAGGCCTTCGATCTCAAGCTCGCGCCCCAGGGCACGCCATTTCAACTCTCGGTATGGAATCACTTATGTGAAATTCCCTACGGGGAAACGATCTCCTACGGCGAACTGGCCCGCCGGATCGGCAATCCCAATGCCTCGCGCGCGGTTGGCCTGGCCAACGGTTCGAATCCAATCCCTATTGTGATCCCGTGTCATCGCGTAATCGGCAGCAACGGCAAACTCACCGGCTACGGCGGCGGACTACCCATCAAGGAAAAGCTGTTGGCTCTGGAGCGCCGCCAGTTGCGCCTGCTCTAGCCCTTCGTGCCCCTTGGTGTTCTTGGTGGTTTGCTTTTAGCGTGTGCCGCCCGAGGAGGTCAGTTACCATAGAACAGTTAACGAAATCGCCGGAGATCTGCATCCAAACACCTATGACCACCCACTACACCGTATTCGCTTTGGCCTTTTTGCTGGTCGCTTCCCTGGCCTCAGCCCAGACAGTTGATCCGGCACTCCGGCCGCCCAAGGGCGCCCAGGTCGCCCTGGTGGTTTTCGAAGACCTGCAATGCCCTGACTGCCGCCGCGCTGCTCCCCTGGTCGAGGAGGCCGCCCGCACCTACAAGATCCCCGTGGTCCGTCACGATTTCCCGCTGCCCATGCACAACTGGTCATACGATGCCGCCGTCATTGCCCGCTATTTCGATACCCAGTCGAAAGAGCTGGGCAACCAGTTTCGCGACTACATCTTCCAGCATCAGCCGGAGATCACGCCGCCGACCCTGCGCGGTTTTGCGGAAAAATTCGCCACCGACCACAAAGTCGAGCTCCCTTTCGTCGTCGATCCGCAGGGTAAGCTCGCCGCCGCCATCAACCAGGACAAAAACACCGGGCAGCGTGTCGGCATCAATCACACGCCGACAATCTACGTGGTCAGCAACAAGACGCAGGGCAAGCCCTTCGTCGAAGTCGTGGACCGCACCCAGCTTTTCCAGTTGATCGATGCCATGAAGAACGAGTAGCGGAGGAACCACGTAGGGGCGGACGCCTCGTCCGCCCAGTCGCAGCAAAGCTCGACAATGGCCTGGCTGTGGCCGCCCAACGTTTCGCAGGAAACGGGTCGAGCTTTGCTGCGACCGGCCGGGTGAGGGCACCCGCCCCTACGTGAATCCGTGGCCCTGAAGTTTCTAACCCACCTGCCAAACCGTGTCCAGCACGGTGCCATCCACCCACTTGACGATGGCCACGGGACGCTCGCCGAGCTTCGGCCGCATCGGCTTGCCGCCGCAGATGCGTTCCACCTCGGCCTTGATGTCCTGAATCGGGCGGACCGGCACGCCCGAACCTTTCACCGCATCAACCAAATCCTGACGCCGCGGGTTGATGGCAATGCCGCGCTCCGTTACGACAACGTCAATCAACTCGCCCGGCCCGGTCAGCGTAGTCACTTCATCGACGATCACCGGAATGCGATCGCGGAAGGACGGCACGGCGAGGATCGTGCATCCCGCCTCGAGGCAGTTCTGCCAACCGCCGATGCCGTGCAGCAGGCGACCGTCCGAGTGCGTCACCACGTTGCCATTGAAGTTCACATCCACTTCGGTCGCGCCCAACACCACCGCATCCACCATCGACGCAAACGATCCCTTGCCGTGATAGTTGTAGGACGTAAACGGAGAAGTCGGCACGTGCCGGGGATCGCTCGCGATCGATTTCACCGCATCCAGATCGAAAGTCTGCCCGTCGAGAATGTAGTCAGTCAGTCCCTCCTGCAGTAGTTCCACCAGGTAGCGCGTCGATCCGCCGCGCACGAAGCGCGCCTTCACGCCATCTTCTTTCATCATGCGGCGCAAGTAGTCCACGAACGCCAGCGCAATGCCGCCCGCTCCTGCCTGAAAGGAAAAGCCGTTGTGCATGATGCCTGCCTCACGCAGGAAGCGTGCCACGTACTCCGCCACCTTCAGCCGGTCGGGCGAGCGCGTGATCTGAGTAGTGCCGGAGACGATTTTGGCAGGATCGCCAATCGAATCGACTTCTACCACGTGATCGACATTGTTCCCCTGAATCTGCCAGGGAATGCAGGGGAAGGGAACCAGGTTGTCGGTGACCACGATGACATTGTCGGCGTAGATCGAGTCGGCTAGCGCGAATCCTAGCGATCCGCAGGCCGACTTGCCATGCGATCCATCGGCGTTGCCGAAGGAATCCGCAGTCGGCGCGGCGATCACCGCGATGTCGATGTGCACCTCGCCATCCTGGATGGCCTGCCAGCGCCCGCCGTGGGAGCGCAAAACGCCCAGCCCGCGCATCTTGCCTTGGGTGCAGTAATCGCCCAGAGGCCCGTTCATGGAGCCTTCGATGTGATGGATCACACCCGATTGCATCAACTCGATAGCCGCCTTTTGGGAAGGAAACGACGCGCTGGGAAACCAGAGCAAATCCTTGACCCCTATTTTTGCTGCCGCCTCCAGCATCATGAGTGCGACCTGGTCGCCATCCCGCAGATGGTGATGGTTGGAAATCACCATGCCATCGCGCAGTCCGCATTTGCGCAATGCAGTCTCAAGATCAGGAACGCGCTTGTCTCCGTTGTCGGGATAGTCCCTGCTCGATCGCACCGGAGGGGCAGCCTTACGGCCGCGCGGCTGATACTTGGCCACACCCAAGTAAGGAATCTGGGGCTTGCCATTGACCATGGCCGGCACCATCCGCCCCGCTGCGTTCTGCACCAGTTCGGCCCGATCCGTCATTCCGCTCCCCTGCCTCGCGCGTCACACCGGGTCTCCGACCCGGTCATGCCGAGCGAAGCTCGGCCCTCCCCTGCAAGCCAATCCGTCGAGCTGCGTGCGACCTGGCGGGTCAATAACCCGCCCCCAGCACTGTCTGTAGCTGGTCAGGCCTTGCCCATGCGCTTCGCCAACTCCACCAGTTTCTGTGCCCGCTGCACCACCGGCGGATCGATCATCTTCGATCCCAGGCTGACCACTCCCAGTCCACGCTGCTGGGCGTCGTCAAATGCCAGCACAATCTTCATCGCTTTCTCGATCTCGGCCGGCGACGGCGCGAAGGCTTCATGAATCACTGGAATCTGCCCGGGATGAATGCAACCCATCCCCTCAAACCCCAGCGCGCGAGAATTCTCCGCCCAGCGCCGCAGCCCGTCCATGTCACCCACGTCGCCAAAAACCGAATCGATGGCCTGCATGCCCAGCGCCCTGGCTACATTCACTAAACGCGAGCGCGCATACTGCGACTCACTGCCTTCGGATGTCTTGGCCACGCCCAGATCGGCGGTGTAGTCTTCGAGGCCGATGGTGAACGCCACCACGTTCTTGCTGGCCTGTGCGATGGCGGACGCGTTCTCAATCCCCAGGGCGGACTCGAGAATCGGCATCAGCCAGATGGGACGGGTGATGCCGTATCGTCCCTTGAGCTCCCCGACCATGCGGTCGGTTTCCGCGATCTGCTCGGGAAGCTCCGCCTTGGGCAGCAGCACCAGGTCCGGCGATTCAGGGACAATCTCCGCCAGGTCCTCGAGTCCCATCGGCAGTTGATTGATGCGCACCATGCGCTCGCATTTGCCGAAATCCACCGCCCGCAGCGTATTGCGGACCAGAATGCGCGCGGCGTCCTTTTCCGCGTGATGAACCGAATCTTCCAGATCGAGAATGATGGCGTCCGGCCCGTGCAGCGCCGCGTTGATGAGGTATTTGGGCTCGGAACCGGGAAGATATAAACGCGAGCGGCGCAAACGATCGCGCGGCGATGGCTCCGGAAGTGTGGTTTTCTCCGGCGAAGCCTTGCGTCCCAGGCCCAGCCCGGCCCGGCGCGCCGCAGTTTCAATGCGCGCCGAAATTACGAAGGGCAGCGCGCCCTCATCGCGGATCTCGACCCGGGCATGCTTGATGCCAAGCACGTCGAACACCTGCCGGGCCTGCGCCAGAATGGCATCGCCATAGTAGGGCGCCACCCGCGATTGCATGGTGATCTCGAGGCCGCCGCTGTCCCGCCCCTCGATGGCCACATGCACATCCGAGCGCACGCCTTTGCCACATTGTCCGGCTTCTCCGGTCCCCGCCAATTTTTCGGCCGAATCAGTCATCAGGTAGCCCACGTACGGACGCCCTCGCCCGCCCAGCCGAGCGAAGCTCGGCAACCCGGCGTCCCGCCTACTTCAACTTCGCCAGAATCGCATCGCCCATCTGCACCGTGCTGGCTGCCCCCTGCCCAATCGCTTTCGCGCCACCGGAAATCCGCATCATGTCGTATGTCCGCACTTTGCCCTCCTGCACCACATCGGCAATAGCCTTGCGGATTCGGTTCGCTTTCACTCCTTCGCCGACATGATCGAGCATCATCGCGGCAGAAAGAATCATGGCAATCGGATTCACAATCGGAGGATTCAGCTCAGCATACTTGGGCGCCGAGCCGTGCGTCGGCTCAAACACCGAGACCTCGTCTCCAATGTTGCCGGAAGCGGCAAAGCCCAGTCCGCCCACCAGCCCGGCGAACGCGTCGGACAAGATATCGCCAAACAGGTTCGAGGCCACAATCACGTTGTACTCTTCCGGATTCTTGTTCAGCCACATCAACTGCGCGTCAATGTTAGTGGACCACAGCGCGATTCCGGGATAGCCCTTGGCCACTTCCTTGGCCGTCTCCTCCATCATCCCCGAAGTCTCGCGCACCACGTTGGGTTTTTCGCAAATGGTCACGCCCTTGAAGCCGCGCTTTTTGGCATACTCAAACGCGGCCGTGACAATACGCCGTGCTGCCGCCCGCGTAATGATGCGCACACTGACCGCAAGATCCGGCCCAGGCACGCTATTGAACGCCTTGAAGCGCGGGTGGGTATTCAGCGCAGCCCGCACGTTATCCGGAGGATTCGTCCACTCCACGCCCACGTACATGCCCTCCGTCCCCTGGCGAAACACTGTGGTATCGACCTTGGGCTCGTCGAACCCGCCATCCGTGCGCTTGCGAATATAGTTCAGCGGGTTGCCGATGAACCCGATGCAGGGACGCATGCAGATATCCAGATTGAATTTCTGTCGCATGGTCACAATCGGGCTGTAGTAAACCAGCCCCTTGCCGCGCAATTCCGGCTTCAGTTCCGCCTGCGCTTCCTTGTTGGGCTTGGAAGTGATCGCGCCGAATAGCCCGAGCTTGTGCTTCTTGAGCAGTTCAATGGTCCGGTCGGGCAGCGCGTTGCCTTCGTTGCACCAGATCTCCCAGCCGATGTCGGCATGAATGTGTTCGGCGTCGAAGCCAACCGCCTGCAAAACTCGCAAAGCCTCCGGCAGCACCTGGTTCCCGATTCCGTCGCCCGGCATGGTCACTACTGTATGTTTCGCCATCCTCGAAATTCTCCTCGTGTCATCCTGAGCGCAGTATTGAGTTTCGCTTGCGAAACGCAATGCGGAGTCGAAGGACCCCTACTGCCCAACACAATCCGGCCTAAAACCCGACCGGCTCTTAGCCGCCCGACGGGCGACGCCCGCCTCATATGGAAACCGTCCTACCCCGGCCCTAGCCGCCGGGCCACCAGATTTTCTACGCCTGCAGAGAAATTCCTCCGTGCCCTCAGTGTCCTCTGGTCTTGATTCGTCCTAACCCAGCCCCAACCGCTTGGCCACCAGATTCTCCACACCTTGCGCGATCACCAGCGACTGCGGTACGCTACCCAGCGCCGGAAATGCGAACTTCTCCCCGCGCCAGCCGATCATGCCGGAGGTGAAATCAATGGCAATCTCCTCGCCGGGAATGATGGTTTTCTCTTTGGCGCTGATTTCTTTGGCAAACTGCTCGCGCAGCCGCTTCACCAGCTCCGGGACTTCCACGCACAGGAATCCGTTGTTGTAGGCATTGCGCAAATAAGTTTGCGAGAAGCTGGCCGCGATCACCAGCGGAATTCCTTTCGCCTTCAGACAGGTCACCGCCTGCTCCCGGCTCGAACCCGTTCCAAAATTGAAGCCACTCACCACCACATCGCCGGCCCGGGTTCGCTTGGCAAACTGCGGATCGTAATTTTCCATCACCACCTTCGCCATGGTTTCCGGGGTGACGTCATCGCGGTAAGTGTAGTCCTTTCCGTAAATCGCGTCGGTGTTGACGTTGTCTTGCGGCATGAACACCAACCGGCCCCGCACCTGCTCGGGAAAGCCGGGCAGAATCTCAACTTTCTCGGCGGCCGCGCCCGCAGGAAACTCTTTGTACACGCGCGCCGGATTGCGATCCACCATCTTGTAGTGTCCTCGGATGTAGCCGGCCACGGCGGAGGCGGCCACCACCTCCGGGCTGGCCAGATAGCATTTCGCATCGCGCGATCCCATGCGGCCCTTGAAATTGCGGTTGGTGGCCGAGATGCCCACTTCGCCCGGCTCCAGCAGTCCCACCCCCAGGCCGATGCACGGCCCGCAGCCCGCGGGTAACGGGTTCGCGCCCGCGTCCAGCAGCGTCTGCCAGATGCCGCGCCGCTCCGCTTCCTCCTGCACCCATTGGCTGGCCGCGCCCAGATACAGTTTCACTCCCGGCGCAACTTTCTTGCCTTGCAGCACCGTGGCTGCGGCGGCTAGGTCCTCAATCCGCGAATTTACGCAGGAGAGTAGATAAGCCTTCTGGATGGCGATTTTCTGTTTTTCGATCTCAGCCAGGGAATCCATGATCTGCACTGTGTCCGGTCCCGACACGTGCGGGGTCACCTGGGACAGGTCAAGCACAATGCGGGCGGCATAGACCGCATCGGGATCGGGCTGCGGCGGTTTCTCGGTCCAGTTCGCAATGTCGCGATCGCTGAAGCGCTCAACGCCCTGCGCCGCCAGCCGTTCCTTCACGGTTTTCAGATACTTGATGGTGACCTCATCCACAGGGAACCATCCCACCAGCGGCCCCCATTCGGTGGACATGTTGGAAATGGAGAAGCGCGCGTCCATGGATAGGCTGGCCACACCCGGCCCGCTGAATTCGACGGCGGAATTCAGGACTTCATCGTGGTTATAAATTCCGCACAGCGTAATGATGACGTCTTTGCCGGTAGCGCCCGCCGGTAGCGCCCCCTCGAGCACTACCTGAATGGACCGCGGAATCTGCCACCAGAAATCTCCCGTCGCCCAGGCTGCGGCAGCGTCGGTGCGAACAATCGGCGTGCCGACCGCTCCCAGCGCACCGTACATATTCGAGTGCGAGTCCGAAGCCACAACGAAAGACCCGGGCACAACGTACCCGCGCTCCACCATGATCTGATGACCAATGCCCGAACCCGCGGGATAGAAATCCACGCCGTGATATTTGGCGAAACCCTCGATGGCCTGGTACTTGTGCAGGTTCGAATCTTCCCGGTTCTGGATGTCGTGGTCGAGAGCAAACACCAGTTGCTTGGGATTCTGGATCTTCTTGGCGCCGATAGTCTGAAACTTCTTCATCACCGCCGAGGTGTTGTCATGCGTCATTACGCGGTGCGGCCGGATGGCCACGAAGTCCCCGGTGCGCAAGGGTCGCTTCGGCCCCTCAGCCAGATGCGCCTGCGCGATCTTTTCAACGATGGTCTGACCCATAAACACCCCTGGTTGTGTGGGACCGGGTCTCCGACCCGGTCGGGCCGAGCGAAGCTCGGCGGCTTCTTACTACCTCTCATCCTGTCTCTAACGACGCGGCAGCCTGTCAAGGGGTTTCGTGGGCACACGTTTCCCCTCGACGCTTTTGGTTTTTACAAAAGCGCCATTTTGCTCTCGAGGAAAGTCTTTGACTCCCAGACCAAGGTCGTCCTTCGATTTCAATCTCGCAGTGTAACCTCAGGTTCCACCATCCATCTCTTCGGAACTTGCTCCCACGAT
>Ga0335085_10002871_pt1 | contig 31110 bp, 30 predicted proteins | sample Lox_Sample_45_FD_206712 | JGI IMG/M metagenome (GOLD analysis project Ga0335085, IMG submission 206712) | Soil microbial communities from Loxahatchee National Wildlife Refuge, Florida, United States - Lox_Sample_4.5 | ecosystem: Environmental > Terrestrial > Soil > Wetlands | place: USA... | reverse complement strand
ACGAACGATGGTCAGGCGATCGCCGCGGAGACCCAGGCCTACACTTTTAGGGGCGATGAGCAGTCAAGGATCATCGATTGCGAGTTTACCATCAGCGCCAACCATGGTCCGGTGAAGTTCGGCGACATCAAGGAAGGCACGTTTGCGATTCGTTTGGTAAAGGCCTTGGATTCGCCTCCGGGCCGCATGGTGAATTCTGCGGGAGCGATTGGCGAGAAGGCCATCTGGGGCAAGCGTGCGGATTGGGTGGACTACGACGGGAATGTAGCCGGCGAAGATGTGGGCGTGGCGATTTTCGATTCGCCCACGAACCTGCGCCATCCAACCTACTGGCACGCGCGCCATTACGGCCTCCTGGCCGCGAATCCTTTCGGCATCAAAGAATTCACTCACGACCGGCACCAGGACGGTAGCTACGTGCTTGCCGCCGGCGGATCTCTGACGCTCCGTTATCGTGTCTTCATCCACCATGGCGATTTTCAGCAGGCCGACGTAGCGAGTGCTTACCAACAGTACGCAGCACTGAAATGAGGAGTATAGCTATGGAATCCAACCTTACGCGTCGCGACTTTCTGAAGACCACGGCGAAAACCACAGCGGGCCTGGGCACGCTCAGCGGAATCGCGTTCGTGACTCGTTCGGACCGGATCTTTGGCGCCAACGATCGCGTGAGGGTCGCGGTGTGCGGCCTTCACGGGCGCGGGAAAGACCACCTCGATGCTTTCTCACACGTCCCGGGCGTTGAGATCGTGGCGCTTTGCGATGTGGACGAAAACGTTTTGCGAAACCGTGTGGGAGAGGTCGGCAGCAATCCACAAAGCTACGTCGACGTCCGCAAACTGCTTGAAGACAAGTCGATCGATGCGATCTCGATCGCTACGCCGAACCACTGGCACTCGCTGATCGCGATTTGGGCCTGCCAGGCCGGCAAGGACGTCTACGTCGAAAAGCCTTGCTCGCATAATCTCTGGGAGGGAAGCCAGCTCGTGCGCGCTGCGCAAAAGTACCAGCGGATCGTCCAGCACGGCACCCAGATTCGGTCGGCGCCTGCCATTCAAGAAGCTGTCAAAGGGCTGCACGAGGGCGCCATTGGCGACGTCTACCTGGCCCGCGGACTGTGCTTCAAGTGGCGCGACACAATTGGACATGCGCCGGAGGAACCCGTTCCGGCAGGCGTGCACTACGACCTCTGGACGGGACCCGCTCCTTTGAAGCCGTTCACGCGCAATCGCTTTCACTACAACTGGCACTGGATCTGGGATACCGGCAACGGGGATTTGGGTAATCAGGGCATCCATCAGGTGGATGTTGCCCGCTGGGGACTGGGCGTCAAGTTTCCGAATCGCATCTCGGCCGTGGGTGGCCACTTCATGTTCGACGACGATCAGCAGACACCGAATACGCTCAACTGCGCTTTTGAATTCGATCTGCCGGATGGCAAACGCAAGATGATGGAGTTCGAGGTCCGGCACTGGATCACCAACAACGAGGCAGGCATCGGACGCGGAGACCTGGTGGCCGGCAAACATCGCTTCTTCGGCCACCACAACACGATCGGCAACGTCTTTTATGGGTCGAACGGATACCTGGCGACCGGAGACGAAGACGCGTCTAGCTACGAGACCTGGTTGGGCCGCGACGAAAAGTCCGGACCCCATGGCCACGGCGGCGGAGACCACTTCGCGAACTTCATAGACTGCATCCGCAGCCGGAAGACGGAAGACCTGAACGCGCCCATCGAGGAAGGACACATCTCGGCTTCGCTGGTCCACCTGGCAAACGCGTCGTATCGCCTAGGCCGGGCGCTCCGCTTTGATCCCGAGACGCAGCTCGTGATCGGCGACGACGAGGCCAACAAACTGCTGCGCGATGGCGAGCGAGGGTATCGCGCGCCGTTTGTAGTGCCCGAAGACGTCTGATCTTGGCCGATAGGCACGATAACGAGGTTGTTGGGTACCATTGACCGAGACAGTTCTGACCGGTCCGTCTTTCGCCTGTCTCTCCTTGGGGATTCAACCTATAGTGAACACTAGGGTGTTTTGGGATTCTCGCAGAAAATGGACTTGTACGGAACCACTCGGCGTGGTGCTTCAGTTTCCCAGGCTAATGATGGGTGCGGAATAGGCGTCGCGAAAAGCGACCATCACCGTTCCGCCCCGGCGTACGTTCGCAACAAGAGCGGGGCGGAAGCAGGCGATACAGGTCCCGCCGGAGTGCCTGACACTTGGGTACACGATGCCGGCTGAGCCCTTACCTAACAATTCGCTGGCGAGCTTCTGCGACTTGGTGTAGCTCTCAGAATGCAGGCAGCCGGAATAGCGCCGGTCGCCGCGGATATCGTGGAAGTCTGCCCGGAAATCCGCGAGGTAGTCGTGGAAGACGAAAGTCTCGGGCTCGCGCCAGTCGATCTCCAGCAGCTCTTGAGCCTTGTGGAATGCGATTTCCCGTTGTGCGGTCTCCAATTCAAACGCGGCGTACCAAGCCCCCCGATTGGCACCATTAAAACGATTGCCGTATGGACGCGTGTGTGTCAAGGCGGCGTTCACGATGTGCGCATACGGTACACCAAAAAGAAGCTCGTGAACGCTAATGCCTGGCAAGAGGTTTGCTTCACCGGCCACCCGGTCGTCGGTCGCAGCATCGAGCTCGATTAGTTCTTCGAGATCACGTGGGCCGCCAAGCCTTGCCAGCGCCTGCTCATCGCTGTCGCGAGAGGGAATGAGGCGGTGGGTGTCGTCCTGCCGAATCGTCGTAACTCGGGGTGTCACTGGCCGCCTCGCCGCGCGTCCAGCAACTGCCGCACACGGATGAGCGCAGGTAACCCACCTTTGATCATGTAGGCGAGAGGCGCCTCTCCTTTGAACATCGGATTCGAGTTGGGCAGAGTCACCCAAGCATCGGCCAACTTACGGTTGTACAGGATGTTGAGGGCCTTGAAAACTCCCAGGAGCAAGGAGACCCTTGTGAGTTTGTCCTGGTCCAGGATCTTCTTTTGACCGCTCTTCATTTGATAAAAGACGCCATTGGAGACGCCGCCCAGCAGGGATCGAGCTGTCTCATCACGCAACTGCCAAGCCTCGGCAAGCCTAAAGAAAGCTGGAACGGCCGGGCGGCTCAGCCGCTCCCGAATTTCTCTGCGCGACAGGTCCGGCGCCGTTCCGGTCGAAAATCCAGCGAGAGGCTGTCGAAACGTTGCCATATCGCACCTCCACATACGGAGTATAATACATTCATATATGGAGTGACACAGGCGCGGCGGCACGCAACGTTACCAACCTCATTACCTCCGGCATCCAAATCATAAGAGCGCCCAGCTACACGTCCGGGAGGTCGGCGGGCGCGTCACAGCGCACCCTTCTAAGGCTACAAGAAGTACCTCCACTTAAATCCACGATTCGCATTAGCAACTTCCCTGTGGGTCGTCAAAATCGGATCGGCCTGTGAAATCATTGACTTGGAGTTCATGCCCTTCCGATGAAAATCAGTCGTGCAGACTGGTTGGATGACCCGAGTCTCTACGACTTTTCAAATGTCTCGACAGCCCCTTAGCAGTAACATTAAACACGCCTCGATTCGCCCGTTGCTAGTCTGTAAAAAACAGGAGTATGCTGGCTGAAGCCTAGCACAGGAAGTCAGATGGAATCGGGTTCTCACGTGACAGAGTCGAGCAGACTTAAGATCAAGCAAGGACAATAGCTCTGTGACCCAAGAGGGCATCGACTGACTGCTAGTTCGTGATTCCTGCCGAACCGGAAGGATTCAACATGTCGATGGTTGCGATTGCGTTTCTCGCCCCGTTGAGTCCAGAGACGCAGCAGATGTTTGACCAGATAAACAAAACGGGGAAGACCCAGACCGTGATTCCGTGCGAGTCCTGCGGGCAGCAGTATATCCTGGTTCACCCTGAGACACTTGGTCCTCGACAGATCGAGGTTTACAGGAACCACATACGGGCGCGCTCAGGAAGCTGTCACAACGGGCACGTTCCTTTCATTCGTTATCCCGAGGGACTCTCGCCAACACAAAGCTAGGACGCTGTCCGTCAGAGTCTTCGAGGCAGATCGGCCACCTTTCATCCGCCCTTTGGCTCTACGTGCCGTATTCTTTTGCAGCCGCTCCAATGGCTGCGCCGGCCCTGGCGAGATCTTGCGGGTTCATCACCGGCCGGAACGAGACTTTCGCGCTGAAAGCAAGAAACCACGGCTCAGCGATCGCCGGAATCTGTGATGTGTCAGTCATGTCGAACACGATAGAACCCGACCGGTTACCGTTATCATCTGCGAAGAAATAGGCTGCTTCCGGCTTGAGACCGGCCAGGATCTTCTCAACCGTGGAACCGAGCGTTCCGGCTTTTGCGGCGGCATTTCCGGCCTCTGCGGGGATCGATACTCTCAGCAACATGCGCATAAGTTTCCTCCACAAATAGGTGTGAACGGTTGCGCGGATTCTGATCATGAATTCGGGCGCGACCGACAAGATACACTTGACCACACCCGCAGACAATCACCAAACGGGTTATTGACGGCGTCAAGACAGACACTGTCTTCAGGCTGCCACCGTTGCTGAAGACACCCGAAACGCCACTGAGCGGCACCGCCCTCCTCGGTCACGAGGGTGAGGGAATCCGGCTCGAATGCGACAAGGATGAAAATGGTTCGAAAACGCTATTTGGCAACACTTCCTCTCACAGAGCTCGGAGGCCGGTGCTGTTGAGGGATGCTCTGCTCGCCGAATGGGAGAGTGGCCGTCAATCGTCAGAAATGACGGCCCGGACCCTATGGGATCGTCATCCTGGGCAGCGGATGCGGGAGTAGACTGGGACCATGGCAAACTGCGGCGGACCCACGGGTGTTGTTGCCGTTCGGAAGACCACCAGCCCTTTCACGATGTGTGCCGGCCATTGGAGCGTAAGCTGAGAGTGCCATCGTCGTTCAACTTCTGGTGACAGGCCCACTGCAGCGGATATCTCATCCCTTTAACCTCGATCTCTGCCTTGAGCCTCAGTCCTGCCCACTTCGTGCCCTTGGGCAGCACCAATTGCCCCTGACGGATTTTTCCCGGCAGCGGATACCCTGGGTCCAGACAACCACTCCGCAACACTGTCCCTTCCGGGCTCTCGACCGTCACTCGCAGCACCCCCGGGACGCCAGCGATGCCGTCATTCGCAAAGCCAACAATCAGGCCGAGGTATCCCTCATCTTCATAGCTCCAAATCAGCGATGGCCTGACGCGGTAACCAATCTGCCGATTAATTCGGTCGAACCACGCCGGGAAAGCCCGGTACCAGGCCCTCAAGTTGCCGGCGCTGATGTCGTGAAAATTCCAGAGCGACCAGTAATTGGCTCCTACGTCTATGACGTGCGCGATGATGTCGTCCGAGGGCGAGATCCCCTCGTCAAGATGAACCGATTGGGGAGTTCTCCCCGGGAGACCTTGTTCGATGAACACGGCAATCCAGGGCGGCCGATTGCTTAAGGCTTCGATCTGCTCATTCTCGATGAAGATCGTGTCACTCCGGATCCAATTACTACTGCGCACCGTGCGGTCAAGAACCTCGGAGTTTCCGACCCGGCTGAAATCAGGCTGCGTATTGGTGAACAGGGGCGTCTTCGTAAAGTGCTCCAACTGAACTTCCAGCATGTTCACCCAAGTGCGCTCGGCCGTCTGGTAATCCGGAAAGGGATTGTTGCTGTAGGGCCAGGTGTGACCCTCGCCCCAGAAGCCATACATGAAGGTATCCATCGACTCAATCCATGGACTTCCATTGAATTCCGCCGCCAACAGGCCAATCAGCTCGCGGAATGCCCGCTGGAAGAAGGGGTCGTCGAACCGGGGCTGATATTGAGCGTACGGATTCTGCATCCATTTTGCATGGGACGCGTTCCCTTGCGTCCCGGCGCCTTCCAACTTCACCAACGGCACTTGGTTGAGAACAAAGTCCGGCAGCGCAGGCTGGTTGAAATAGTCGGGAGCGCTCATCTGAATCCGAAATCCGATCCGCTTGTTGTTCTTCCTGGCCAGCTCGAAGACAAGCTTCAGGTAATCGGGAAAATCAAGATGTCCTGGCCGCAGCTGGATTTCCCTCCAGGTGGGCCGGATATAAAGCTTTTGTCCCAACGGAAAATGAATCAGGTCTTCGATCGCCTGCGGAATGTTGTCCGACTTGATCTCCGCCGTCCCCATGTCCGCCGTGATGTATGTGACCAGCCCCTTGCCGTAGCCAGGCACTACCTCATCGGACGGCGTGGTGGTCATCACCACTTCATCGCTGGGGATCGTGGCATCAGGAGGGTACTGTGGAAAGGGACCTTGATTCAGCCGGTCGCTGACCTGAGGACCTGAGCCAAAGTCGTATTGGCCCCAGTTGTGAGCAGGGACCATACCCTGAGCCGCCTCCGCCCCAATGCGCGCGGACACTGCCAGCGCACTGCCGCTTTTGAGAAAGGTCCTGCGATTCATCGGAATTCTGCCCTCCTTTCGTTCCCCGGCAATTTCCGCTCTGCCTCGTCATCAGGCGATCGATGTTTCGACTCTTGATCCGGGGCTGGTATGTTTTACCACAGGACAGAAGCCCCGGCAGCGCTCGCCAAGCCGAGACAGGGTTTGCCCGAAAATCGCACTGGAAGTCCTCCGGACTTGGACAAGAAAAGAAGAAGAATGTTCCTTGAAGCATAAATGGCAGCAAGTGCCATGCTTATGCTTCAAACCGGAAAGTGTTCGAGCCTTTTGACGCAAGTACCGCCACACGCGCTCATCAGGAAAGGTTTGCTTAAATAACTGATTACGTTGCCGATGCCCTGGCCTAAGCATTTTGGAGGCCGGAATCTCCATTACATCTGCCGGCCGAAATCTATCGGTGAGCTCGGCAGGAAACTTTCCTCTTAGTTCGGCGTAATAAAGTCGGGGATATCGCGCGCCGCGCTGCCGTTGTCCACTGGAGGGCACAGTGAACGCTTTCATGCAGGATGTACGATACGGGCTGCGGATGCTCTCGAAAAACCCGGGCTCGACGGCCGTTGTGGTGCTGTCCCTGGCGCTTGGGATCGGGGCCAACACCACCATTTTCAGCGTGGTCAACTACTCCTTGCTTTTCCGCCCGCCCGCCGTGGACGAGCCTAGCCGCCTGGTGGACGTCTGGATGCATAACGTCAAGCGGAGCGGTTTCGACGGTTACTTTCCACTGAACTTTCCCGACTTCGTCTACTATCGCGACCACAACTCCGTGTTCTCGGGCTTGACAGCGTACGCCGGCGATGGACTGACGGTGGTGTGGAGCCGGGACGGCCAGGGCGAAGCCTTGCAGGGCACGCTGGTGTCGGCCAATTATTTTTCGGTGCTGGGCATTCGGCCGGAGCTCGGCCGCACCTTCCTGCCTGAGGAAGACCAGCCTGGCGCCGAGCCCGCGGTGGTGGTGTCCCATGCCTTCTGGCGGCGGCATCTGGGCGGCGACCCGGCGGCGCTATCGCGTCCCATCATGCTCAACGGCCACGCTTGTGCTGTGGTAGGCGTCATCCCCGATTCGTTTCACGGCGTCCTGATCGGCGCCACCATGGACGTCTGGGCGCCGATGAGCCTGCAGCCATGGATCAGCCCGGGGTCTTACCTTAGCAGCCGCGACTCGTACTGGTTGGAAGCGTACGGCCGTCTGAAGCCCGGCGTGTCGCGCCGGCAGGCGCAAGCCGATCTTCAGGTGCTCTCCAAACAGCTCGCCGCCGCCTATCCCGCCGCGGACAAGGATATGGGGGCGCTCGGCTATCCTGCCACCCTGGTTCCCGGGCCGTACCGCGGATTCGTCTCCGTCATTACGGCCGCGCTCATGGCCGTTGTGGGATTGGTACTGCTCATCGCCTGCGCCAACGCCGCTAATCTGCTGCTCGCGCAGGCTTCGAGGCGCTGGCGTGAGATGGCGGTGCGGGCGGCCATGGGGGCAGGACGGTGGCGCCTGGTGCGGCAAGCGCTCACGGAAAGCGTGCTGCTCGGATGCCTGGGCGGCGCCGCCGGACTGCTGTTTGCAGCCCTGGCCGCGCCGCTCCTGTCGCGACTGGTGCCGCCCAGCATTCCCGTCGCGCTCCAGATTCCGATCGACTGGCGCGTTCTGGCGTTCACCCTGGCGGCGGCGGTGATCGCGGGCGTGGCGTTCGGATTGGCGCCGGCGCTGCGAGCTTCGCGGCTCGATCTGGCCTCGAGCCTGAAGGCGGGCACGCCTGGCAGCGGGCCTAGCAAGTCGCGCCTGCGCAGCTTCCTGGTGACTTCGCAGGTGGCCGTCTGCCTGGTGCTGCTCGTCGGCGCCGGACTCTGCCTGCGCAGCCTCCTGAACGCCCGATCCATCGACCCTGGCTTCGACGCCCGCAATGCGCTCGTGGCCTCGATCGACGTGCAGAGCTTCGGGTATCACGAAGCCCGCGGGCGATTGCTCTACCAGAACCTGCTGGACCGCGTCTCAGCGCTGCCAGGCGTGCTTTCCGCCAGCCTGGCGGACCTGCTTCCGCTCACCCCTTCAGAGCGCGTCGAAAGCTTCACGCTCGAAGGGTCGCCCGCGCGGCGTCCGGGCGAACCCGAGCCGGCGGTTCAAGATGTCTCGGTGGCGCCCGGCTACTTCCGTACCATGGGTATCCCCTTGCTCCGGGGCCGGGACTTTACTGCGCGACGGCCAGGGCGCGCCGCCGGTGGTGATCATCAACGACGCTATGGCCCGTCAATACTGGCCGGGCCGGGATCCCCTCGGCCGGCGAATCGGGCTGGGCGGTGATGACGACCCGAAGCATCGCCAGGCTTGTGAGATCGTGGGTGTGGTGAAGACGGGCAAGTACCGCACCCTGGGCGAGGATCCGCTGCCTTTCATGTACCGGTCCTACTGGCAGAGCTATGATCCACGGGTGCACCTGGTGGTGAGGACCCAGGCGGACCCGGCCTCGGTGTTCGCCGGCCTGCGGCAGGCGGTGCAGGCTCTTGACCCGAACCTGGCGCTCTACGATGTGGAAACGATGAAGCAGCTCATGCTGTTGCCGCTCTTTCCGGCGCATGCCGCCGGACTCGTGCTCGGGGTTTTCGGCGGGCTGGCGTTGCTGCTCGCTACCATGGGACTCTACGGCGTCATGTCGTATCTGGTGGCCCAGCGCACGCGCGAAGTGGGCATTCGTATGGCGCTGGGAGCGCGCCGTACCGACGTCTTCAGGCTCGTGCTGGGGAACGGCATGAAGCTGACGCTCGCAGGCGTCGTTATCGGCCTGGCGGGAGCGCTGGCCGTCACGCGGCTGCTGGCAAGCCTGCTCTACGGCATCCGAGCCACCGACTTCGTCACCTTCGCCGGCGTCTCGCTGCTCCTCGCAGGGGTTGCGTTTTTCGCGAGCTATATGCCCGCGCGGCGCGCCACGCGGGTAGATCCGATGGTGGCACTTCGGCACGAGTAGGCCAGAGGAGGAGGGCGGGCCCGCAGTTTTCTGCAATGCAGTGAATCTGGGCAGCACCGACCATTTGAGGCGGCAAAGAGGGTTTCGAGTTGGGCGAACTCTTGGGTCCGGCTAACGTTACGCTTGGCGTTTTCGACTTGCCCGGATACATATGGGCATGCATAACCTAACCTCGCCGTTACGACAGGGTCTAAGTGGACATCCTGCCGAAGGTTTCGAAAACTGGGCGCAACATGTCGATATTCACTTCAACGTCTATTCGAGTAATGGCCGCGGCGGTTTAGACGCCGCGTTGTGAGATATGACCCTTGTCGCCAAGGGTTTACCAATAGCCGTCGAGCGGCCCAACCACCACTTAAGCCGGATTTCGAATGAAAAGCGCAGCCCACACCAGAATCCATCCCGTCCTAATGGGCATGCCAGTTGACCCTAGTCGCTCCATCGTCGCAGGGATGGCCGAGAACGCATGAGAACCAGGTGTGCATCACCCGCGGATGCATCTGGGGTAATGGCAAAGTGTAGACTAGAAGTCGTCAATCACGATTGTCTCCGCCAATCTCGACGAATTCCTTTTCAACTGCGCTATTTCTGTGCTAGTCGCGCAAGAACCCCGGTCATTTTAACCCTATTGGCCCTTATGGCTCAGCATGTTAGGCAGCCTCAATTGCTCGGACGGTCCGAATCCCACCCTCTCCGCCATCCTGCTTTGTAAACTTACGCTGAATTCTCCTAAGGCCGTGGGCAATGGTGGGCAATGCTGTGATAGAACCCATCACGGATCACGGCCATGTCACTCAACCTCTATCGCCGCCACTTTCGTATCGCGAGAAAGTGCGTGGCTGGCCATCGCCGATTCCCGGAATGACGAGCCCGAAGAGCTGCGGCGGGGATGGAGGAGTTGCTACTGCCCGATCCACGGCTGCGGCAGTCTCAGTGAAGAATTCGAGCGCAAGAACACCGAGCGCGTGGGATGGGATGAAGCAAAGCCGTTGCCGTTGCCTGGGAGAAGGCGGGTTCATGGGACGGCAAACCCGCCGATACGCCTGGCGCGCCGATCGACCCGCCTCCTGCTCCCGGCCGCATTACGCTTGACGAGGCGACCAAGGTCTTCCCTTTTGCTGCGCGAGGGTGACAAAATCACCGGCCACCCAGAGGCGAGCGAGATCCCCGATCCGGTAGTGCTTCTCGAAGGCCGTGTTCTTGGCCAACGACCCGGCGGAGATCTCGTCGAACTTCAGTGCGGTTTCGTTCCTCACTGAGCCCTTCGCTCCGTCCCACGGACTTAGGCCCCGCCCGCCACGCAACCGACGGCTCCTCCGGGCGGCAGGGAAACAAGCCGTCAGCTCTACTTTGGACTCATTGTTCCAGATCCTGGGACCCGGAAGGCTCCTGACAGTCCAACCTCTATCTTCCCATTCCAGCCGGTGACAAACACAGTCGTGCGGAGGACAGGATTTGAAGTCAAATTTCGGCGATCTCGCCACCCGAGAGCCTACGACGAAAACTAGCAGCCTCGAATGGGCTGCTCTGAGTTCCTGAGGGTTGCGGTAATTTGGTCGGCTCAGCCTCTCTGCTGACATTGGGTAGCGCTGAGTTGAAGCCCCGAATGCAGGACATTTACACGTCCAGATTTGAAACCGCGGTCACCCCCCAAAGAAATCACTGTTCACAAAGATTGTGACCGAGATTGCGGCGCTGGATCCAGGGAGGGTGAGCAGACGTCAGGCTTTAAGGCTGAGAGGCCGAGCAGATGAATCTTCTCTGTACTTGGCGCTTAGCACCCGGAAGGTCGCGGTGGGCACGGTGAAAAAGTCCGTGGCGGCGATGGCTTCACGATGGTTCTTGCGAAACGTGAGCCAACGCTGGCTAGAGTCTCGGGGCGAGGCCCCGTGAGCCAGGTAGCGGGAGACCGTGCACTCGGAGATTTTGAATCCCAATTTCAAGAGCTCTCCGTGGATGCGGGGAGCACCCCAGCTCGGATTCTCTTCCGCCATGGACCGGATCAGATTGCGAAGCTCAAGGGTGATCTTGGGTCGGCTAGGGCGGCGGCGTGAAAGGAAGCTCCAGTACGACCGGAACCCCGCGCGGGCCAAGCGACGACGGTCTCCGGCTTCACGACCACCAGCACGCTCGCCCACTGGACCAGCAACGGTGGAGGCCCAGCCAAAAGAGACCATCGCCAAGGGTCAATCGGGGTCTGGGGTTCTTGCGCTTGAGGACTCCGACCTGCTACCGGAGGGCGACGAGTTCCAGTCCCAGGTCCATGTCGCGAGCGGAAGATGGCATCGACCGCCTCTTCTATGACTTGCCAGACCCCGCCGACTGCGTCCGTGACAGCCAGCTCACGTAGTCGCTATACAGTCTGGTCGAAGCGGCACAGCCGGCGAATGCCGCGGAGCCGGGCTTGTTCATCATGCCCTGGTATTGATAGACCAGAACCTTATCGACCCAGGGAGAGACCGCTTCCAATTGGCGTAGGACCCGATCAAACGAGGCCGGCAGCAGGGCGCTCTTGTAGACTTCGTTTTCGAACTCGAAGATCTCCACGTCGGCCCAAATCGCGGCTTTCCGCGATTTATCGTGAGCCCTCCTTAGCCCTTCGTAGAAGGCGGACGTCTCAGTTACCTTCGACTTTCGCACACCGACCTCGTCCTGGTAGGCCACGATGTCCACATCCATCGCATCGAGTTGACGCACGTATTCATCGTCCGGGACAGCCACCCGGGTCCCATACGGAGCAATCATGACCTGGGCGTGAGGGGTAAGGTGGCGCGCGACGCGGGAGCATGCGTTGACGTACTTGATAAACTCGGAGGAATAGTGCCGGTCAATGAACGCTTCGTTGGGCCAGTACCAGCCATAAAAGCTGGGATGATGGCTGTAACGCTTAGTGAGTTCTTCAATGGCTTGGATTCTCTTCTTCGCCGCTATGGGATCCGAAAGAATGGTCGGGCTTTCCCAATCCCCGTAGAATCCGCCGCCGATAAAGAACTTCACCTTGTGTCTGTCCGCCGCAGTGAGCACCGCTTCCATCGGATCGGTGCATGCCAGTTGCCACTTCGGGAAGATCCCCGTATCGTAGAATGCGCGATAGTACAGCGCCGTACACATAAGCACCAAGTACTCCATGCCGATGTCTGCGATTTCTTTGATCTTGGCGTCCCACTGCTCCACGCTAAAGCGCACACAGGCGGGATTCCAATCGACTCCCTCGACGGTCGCGTGATGTTGAAATTCAAACCAGCTTCCGTTGATCGGCTTGATCGGCGAGGATGCCGGAACCGACTGGATAGTAGCGGGGGCACCGGCGAGGGTAACTCCCCCACCCAGCGCATAGAGGAACTCACGACGGTTCAAGTGGCTCATCATAGGGATCTCCTCCGCACCTCTCTCACTAGGATCCCCAAAAGGCGGGTCTTCCAGCCCCGCCGACCTGGCGGAACTGCACTCCTTGTGTCAAGCGTCGGATGGGCCTCGTAACGCGGCGGGCTGAGGCCCCGCCTTTTTTTCGGACCTAGTGAGGTCGGGCTGAGATGCTACCGTTGATCACCAACGTCAAGCGAAGTAGATACTGCACTCCCCAGTAAATTGGCCATACCAGTTACGCCAAGGTGCTGGACCATCCCAGGATGGAGATCGCTGCCAGGAGCACGCCGAGCCCTGCGAACATCCACATGCGGTCGGCACCAGCAGAAAACTTCCACTCACCCGTGACCATGCCGCAGAGATTGGCGGTCACCAGACCCACGATCAGGCTCAGCGGCCAACCGATCGCAGGTCCAAGCTGACCTAACTTAGGGACAGCGGACCCGTAAACGAATATGCTTCCACCCCAGAGCAGTCCCATGAGAACGGCAAGGCCGAAGAGCGAAACGGCGCCTTGCTCGCGATACTTGACCCAGCTTCTGTTTTTCCGGAAAAGGTGCCCGCAGAAGATGAGGTTCGCGACGGCGCCACTCGTGAGCATCAGCAGCCAGACAACGTTGGAACCAGCAAAGGCACTGTTCCCGAGCGACCTGCTGGCGTCAACCAATCCTTGCGCCGAGGCGTATCCGATGTTAAAGACTGCTGACAGCAGACCGGAGCCGGCGCACAGCAATAGGCCAATCCCGAACGGGCGGGCCTTGCCCACCATTTCGCCACGCACCGTGGCCTCTTGACCTTTCTGGCTGCGCTCGCGCCGAAAGCCCGCATATCCGCAAAAGCCGACGCCAATCAAACCAATGGAAGTCCCCAGAATGATGGCTTTGCCTTGCGAATGCGTGAGGCGCGAGGGAGCAAGAACCAGGATAGGCAGGAACGACCCGAGCGAGGAGCTGATGGCGAGCACCAGAGAATTGCCCATGGCAATTCCGATGGCGCTGACGCCCTGACCGAACATGATTGCACCGAAGCCCCACGCAAATCCGCTGACGAGGGCCGAGACAACCGATTGCGCCGGCGCCGTAGCGAGGACTGCACCCAGATGAGAGATTGACCCAAAGGCGATAGCAGCCGGCATGAGGATGCAGGCGACCACAATGAAAACACCCCAAACGTTCTCCCATGACCAGCGGCCGAGGAATCTCATGGGCAATGTAAAAGTGCCGTTCATTACCCCGGACAGGACCGACAAGCCGACACCCCATGCCAGCAATGAGCTTGAGCTCATGTGTCTCCTCTCGATCCCGGAGATGGGACATCAAACGATCTCGCGGCGCCGGGCGTTGGACCCTTCCAAAGGAGCGCGGGAGTCAAGCGAACGTTCTCCGCCGTCACGCGTCTTGGAGGAGGTAGCGAGGGCGTCCGTCATGTCATTCGGTCCCGCTGGATTCATCGAGTGGCACAAGCGTCCGCCGCAGCAAGCGTGTCGATTCGCTCAGGGCATTCCTTCGCTGGTCAGCAACCGCATATTCCTGGCGCGCTTCTGCAGTCTTGCCGAGGTGCTGAAGACAGGTGGCAAGGGCAAAGTGAGCATCGGCGTCGCCCGGCTCCAAGGAGGTCGCACGCTGCAGGTAGCTTTGGGCACGCACGTACTGGCCTTGGGCATTGTACAATTTGCCCCAGGCGCGATCGACGCTTGCGTCGTCCCGGTCCTTTGCCGATGCGTGCTCCAGAACCCTTTCAGCCTCATTCAGTTGCCTGAGTTTCACCAGGAGTTCGGCGTACCCTGCCAGGATCTCGGGAGAAGCCCCCAAGCTGACAGCCATTTGGTAGCACTCCTCTGCCTTCTGGTATTGACCCAGGCTCCGATAGAGCTCGCCTAGCATGCTCCAAACGTACGGCTGATCGTGCTGGGCGTCGAGGGACTTCCGCAGCGCGGCGATCGCCGGCTCGTATCTGCCTGACACCTGGTTGACAACACCGATCCCGTACCATAACAGGGGTGAATTGGGTACTTCTTTGAGGCCACTGGCCAGTGCCTGAAGGGCATCCTGATCACGGTAGCCCTGCATCAGCACCAGGGCCAGACGATAATAGGGTTCCGGTTGGTGGGAAGCGAGCCGGATGGCCGCTTGAAGCGTCGTCGCCGCCTCAGGCAGATCACCTGCGAGAGCTTGGGCAGAGCCAAGCAGCAGATCCCAGTTTGGATCGCTTGCGTGCGGAGCGGCCTGTATGAGTACGTCGGCTGCCTCCTTGTAGCGGCCCATGCCAAACAACGCCGCTCCCTTTTGATAGCTAAGAGGCAGAAAGTCGTTCCTCGGGGGCTGGGCCGTTTCGAAGAGATCGATCTGCTTGAGGGCCTCCCCATACAACCCTGCCGCATTCAGAATCTGTGCTTCCTGCAACGCGGCATCCTCGCGATCCCCAGGAAGTCGTTCGAACTGGGCAAGAGCATTTAGGGCTGCCTTTTGGTCTGCGCTCTTGAAATCGGCCACGGCCAGCCGCAACAGCGGATCGGCTACGCCTGGCTTTAGCTTGTGTGCTTCTAGAAAAGCCGCCGCCGCAGCGGGAAAGTGACTTAGGCGCAGTTCGACCAGGCCAAGATTATAGTAGGCGCGCTCGTCGGAGGGTCTGAGCTTGAGGGCTTGTCGAAGCAGTTCGCGTGCCTTGGGGAAGTCGCCGCGGGCGACGTAGTTTAGCGCCAGATTGTTGTAGGCATCAGCGTAGTGAGGATTCAGGCCGATGGCCCTCTGGTACCACACGGTAGCTTCCGCGTGACGGCCTGCCGAATCCAGCGCCCCTCCGATCGCGTTGGCCAGGACGTCCTGTGGGTTGGCCTTCCAAAGAACCTCGAACTGCGCGCGGGCGCCCGCAACGTCACCTGCTCGAAGTTCCGCAACTGCTGCTTGATACCGCTCAAGCCAAGGGGGTGGCGCTTGCTCGGGTGCGGCCGCAAAGATCTCCGTTGCCCTGATTACGAAGACTAACGAAGCGTACTTGCAGACCCGCAATCTCACCGAACTTGATATCGGCAGCAGGCAATGACGAACCAGCCGCTGCAATCGGGCTCTGGCTCCTGCGCGGCCGCTAGTGAAGGTCGCGATGTGATGCCTCCAAGCTCCTGCCGCCGCTGGCGTTCAGAAGGCAAGCTCCAGCGAGAATTGAATTATCCTCGGGTTAAGCGCGCTGACAACTTGGCCGAATGCCAAATCTCCATATCCGGTGTCCGCATTGTTGAAGGACGGGTGGTTGAAGACATTGAAGAATTGAGCGCGAAAATCGCATATTAAGGTACTCCCGGATGGGAATGTTTCGGCTCACGCCGAAGTCCCAGTTGTTTTCGCCGGGCAGGCCGATCACGCCGTTCGGCGCATCGCCGAAAGTCGCAACCGGAGGCACGGCAAAGGCAGCCGTGTTGAACCAATTCGTGAGCGAATGCGCCGCCGCATTGGGATTGCCAATCAGATTAGGGCGTTCGGGACCGGAGAACCCCGTACCGGCGTTGTCGGTGGGAAGAGTCACTGTGCCGGGCATACCTTTCTGGAAAGTCGTAATTCCAGAGATTTCCCATCCATCGAGGATGGCCTTCTCGGCACCGCTCTTATTGTGAAAGAACGGAATGTCCCAAACATAGTTGAAGATCAGGGTCTGCGGAACATTGAAGCTTGCCAATCCTTTTTCGGCCTTAATGTTTCGCGAATCCTGGGGTGTTTCCCACGCACTCGAGGCATCGGTCAGAGTCTTCGACCACGTGTAAGCAGCCTGGAAGGCCAGGCCGTGCTGGAGCCGATGAATGGCGGATATCTGCAGCGAGTTGTAACTGGAATTGAAGCCCGTGTTCCAAGCCGTAATGGACGACCATCCGGGGAATGGCCGGACCGAGTCCGGAGAAATGGTCCCGTCAGCTATCAGCGGATTCGGATAAGGTTGATTCAGATTGACGGGCGCCAGCAGATGGGTTCCTTTGGTTCCCACGTAACTTGCCTCGATCGACGTACCAGGATGAACTTCGCGTTGGACGCTCACTGACCACTTCTGAACTTGAGGATATTTCCAAGGCGGCAGGGAGGCGTCCAGGGCCGGAGGAAAATTCGTAGCGGTCGAGCTGGAAGTTCCCGCCGGGTTGTTAAGAAACGTGTTAAAAATGTCCACCGAACTGTTGAAGGGCGGATTGAATCCTCCGAATTGAGTGTACGAACCCCAGCGATCGTAAAAGACGCCGTAGCCCGCCCGGACGGACGTCTTGCCGTCATGGGTAGGATCCCACGCCAGGCCAATCCTGGGTGCTAGGGCATCATAGTGTGCGGGAAACAGGTGGTCCCCATACGGCGAGTTCTCTCCCGCCACGATAATCCCATTCAAGGAATTGTAGGTGCCCGGCGGAGAGGTGATGACGCCGCTCGAATTGACCACAGGCGCCTGCGCGGGGTTGAACAGTGACGGATTAAACGATCCGAAGTGGTTCATGAGCTCATATTCGGGCGAGTAGTATTCGTAACGCACCCCGGCGGTCAGCGTCAGGTTGGGCCGGAGCTTGACCTGGTCCTCGAAGTAAGGCTCCAGGTTATACCAGCGATAGTTGTTGAAGTCATCGAGCGCCGTCTCGGTGTATTGGCTTGCCCGGCCCATAAGGAAGTCGGCCAAGGCATTTCCAGTGTATTGCCCCGTAAAGCTGAACGTCCCATTCGTGTTGTTATTGGACGGGTTCGCCAGCTCGCTCTTGCCCTCCGGCGTGTAAGTGACGCCGAACTTGAAGGTGTGATTGCCACGGATCCAGGTACTAGCGTAAACGATCGGCATACTGAACGCATAATTGTGGAAGAACCACTGCTCATTGATGCCAGCGTAGCCTTGCCCCAGGCTCAGCGTTGGAATCCGGTCCAATTCGTTCAAGGGAAAAATCTGGGGAATATTCAGCGCAGGAACATTGCATCGGCACGACGCAGAGGTGTTCTCCAGAAACTTGTCGGTTGCCCAATACAGGCCCCAGCTAAACTCCGAGATCCAGTTCGGCTTCGTGATGTAGGTTGCGTGCGCGGAGTAGTTGTAAATGGGAAAGAACTGGTCGGAGGCGCCGACGGTAGGCAGGATATTGGTGTTGAACAGCCCGTAAGGATTGTAGAGCCGTACGTTGTCCTGCGTGAACCGCGCGTAGCCGCGCCATTTGCTGGAAAAGTTTGCGTCGAGCCGAATCTGCTCTTCGCGCCAGCGAGTCGAATCCGGCGCCGAGGACACGAAGTTGAACGGTGCTGCCAACCCGGACACGGGCGCGGGGTAGTAACCCTTCAGAAGCAAGACGGCATTCGGATCGATGCAACCGGGGTTGATCGTACTCGTCGCGCTGCTGCCGGCGCCGGAAACGGTGACGCAAGGCCCTCCGCCCGGAGCAGTGGCGCCAGAAGGGTTCGCCAGAGCGACCCCTGGAAAGACCCCTCCCGTCTGGGCCGGAGTTGCTACCGTAGTCAGGAAAGTCCCGCTGCTCTGGATGATCCGGCGCCATTCCTCGGACCAGAAGAAGAAGACCCTGTCCTTCTTGATCGGCCCGCCGATGTCGTACCCAAAGTCGTTATAGCGGTTCTCGGGAACGGTTGGAGAGAAAAAATTCCTGGCATTCAGGACGTCGTTACGGAAAAACTCAAAGGCGTTTCCGTGAAATTGATTGGTACCAGAACGCGAGATCAGGTTAACCTGGGCTCCCGCGTCGCGGCCGGTGGCAACCGAATAGGAGTTGTTTTCAAAGCGGAATTCGGACACGGCATACAGATTAGGAGTCACGAACGCGTTGCCGCCAAAAGTGTCGAGATTCCGCACGCCATCCACCATCACGTTGTTTTCGTCGGCCCGTACGCCATTGGCGCTGAAATTGATCGATGCATTAGAGCCGAAACCGGGCGTTTGAACCAGAGGAGATGAAACTCCCGGCTCCAGGTTCACCAACTGGGTCCATAAACGGCTGTCCAAGGGTAATCCGTTTAGTTGTGTGCCAGTAACCGTATCGCCCTCACTAGCCGTCACCGTGTCCACGGTCGGCGGCGTGGCGGTGACTGAGACCTCCTGGGAAACCTGTCCCACCGCCAACACAGCGTCGATCCGGGCGTGCTCGTATGCGCTCACCGAGAACCGTCCGCGCGTGTATGTCTTGAATCCACTCTGGGTGACGGTGACCTCGTATTCTCCTACAGGAACGACCGGGAAGCTGTAATCTCCGCCGGTACCGGTTTGCGCCGAGAGTGTTGCACCAGTCCCCACATTTCTGAGCGTCACCGAGGCGCCAGGTACCGTTGCACCCGACGCGTCGGTGACGACGCCTAACACGGCGCCGGTGTTCACCTGGGCCTTCGAGTTGAAAGAAGAAATGCTCCACAGCATAAACACCAAGGCGACGATTTGACCCCTGTTGTTCATACTTCCTCCTCGACCCAACCCAACGCACGCGAAGCCGCGCAGTCTAGATTTATACGTAGCTAGATAGACAGATGTCAACTCGTATTTGAGATTCGGCTAATAAGAGAGCGCGGCGCCGCCACAATCAGCTGTAAAGTCAACCACAAGCCATTGGGCTGGCATTACTTAGAAGCGGCGCGAGCAGCCCCACGATGAGACATGACGGTGGCCGTATAGCGGTCTCCGCGGAAGTGCGACCTGCAGTACTCAACCGGCAGATCTTCGGCCGTGTAGACCGTTCTGCGCACGAAAAACAGGGGGGTTCCAAGGCTGACACGGAGAAGGGGGGCTTCTTCTTTCTCGGCCGGCATGGCTTCGAGCTGCTCTTCGGACCAGGCGAGCTTCACTCCGTATGAGTCTTCCAACACCGAGTAGAGCGACGTCTTCTCGAGGTTATGCTTCTCGAGGCGGGGAAAAAGCGAGGCGGGCAACTGGGAGACTTCCAACCCCACCAACTGATTGCTGGCATACCGCAGCCGCTGGATCCGGTATACCCGCTCGATGTCAGCCAGCCGTAGTGCTTCCAAGGCTTCGGCGTCCGGCGGTGTAATTCGGATCGAAAGCAGCTTCGATGATGGCCGAAGCCCTCGCCGGCTCATCTCCTCAGAGAAGCCACGGAGTTCCTGAAAGTTTCTATGAACCCGGCCCGCCCCAATTACAGGCCGCTTGCCTTTCTCGACCAACAAGAGGCCCTCTTGACGCAAGCTCTGGAACGCCTGCCGGACCGTCATTTTGCTGATACCTAGCTGGCGGGAGAGTTCCCCTTCGGAGCAAAAAGCCTCTCCAGCCACCAGTTTCCCCTCCTCGATCAGAGCGCGAATCTGATCCGCGACCTGGTGGTAGTAAGGCACGAAGCTGTTGCGGTCCAAGCTGATCGAAAGCGCGCGAGGAAGTGCGGAATAACGGGTTTGGAGTAATTCTGTCATGGGATCTACTTATATAGCCATCTAGCTTGCAGGGCAAGCGTACTTGGGCTAGAATGCCGCTGTCAAACGCGACTTTTCAGCACGTTGTCCGCACTACCTTTTTCACCTGGCTCAGCCTGGGCTCTGAGGCAACGAGTCTTTATGAACAACGCCGGTATCGCGAGCGCTGTCCGCAAGCTTAAGGGCGGGTTGATCGTCTCTTGCCAAGCTTCAGAACCCTCTCCTCTCAACCGGGCCAGCATTATCGCGGCTCTGGCGCTGGTCGCCGAGCAACAGGGAGCCGTAGGGGTTCGAATCGATGGAGTCAACAACATTCGAGCAGTACGCAGAACCACAAGTCTTCCCGTTGTCGGCATTGAGAAACGCCGAGTCCCCGGATCTTCAGTCTACATCACGCCGACCTTTGCGGCGGTGCGCCGTGTATCCCAGGCAGGCGCCAATATCGTTGCACTGGACTGTACGGGGCGGCGGCGGCCCAAGGACGAGCCCCTGGGTGAGATCGTGAAACAAGCGCAACGTGAATTGAAGGTGCCGTTAATGGCCGATGTCGCCACGCTGGATGAGGGTCTGGCCGCAGCGGACCTGGGTGTGGACCTCATCTCGACGACCTTGCACGGCTACACCAAGAATACTTGGTACTACCGGCATCCCGCATTCTATCTACTGAGGAACCTCGCGCGGAGAACGGGTCTGCCGGTTGTGTTGGAAGGACGAGTCCACACGCCCGGCGAACTGCGGCGGGCGTTCGATCTTGGAGCGTACGCCGTCGTGGTGGGAACAGCGATCACCAACCCCGAGTGGCTGACGCGCCGATTCGTTGAGGCCACGCCCGGCGCCCGACATCGGATTCCGGCCGTAGAGCTCGAGTAGGCAAACGCATATATATCGAAGGAACCTTGATGGGCCTTTTTCTGGCAGTGGACGGAGGGCAGACCGCTACCCGGGTGGTTCTGGCCGGCGAAGAAGGACAGATTCTAGGCCAGGCGACCGGAGGACCCAGCAATCACACCGAGGAACCGGGCGGTCCGGAACGGCTGGAACAGGTCATCCTGGAGACCGTCAACAGGGTGCTGGCAGACTTGGGCCGTGCCCCTATCGATCAGCAGGAGTTTGCAGCCGCCTGCTTCGGTATGACGGGAGAAACCATCATCAAGAAGCGGATCCTAGAGCGCATCATCAAGACGCGACACCTATCGGTAGTCCACGATTCCGTCAACGCGTTGATGGGAGCCACGGCTGGCGATCCGGGCCTTATCGTGATCGCCGGTACGGGCTCAGTGGCGAGAGGCATCGACGCACGGGGCAGACAATTGCGGGTTGGAGGCTGGGGCCACCTCTTTGGTGATGAGGGAAGTGCGTACTGGATCGGCCGAGAGGCAATCCGGGCCGTAGCAAGCGAACTCGACGGCTTTGGAGAGCCAACCGCTCTGACGCGTCTGTTACTGACACAATTGGCCGTGCCGTCGGCCTACGCGCTGATGGAGAAATACTACTCAGGCGAATGGTCACGCGACCATATGGCGGGGCTCGCCCTTTGGGTGAGTAAAGCCGCCAGCGACGGCGACCGCGTGGCACAAGTCATCTTGCGGGAAGCAGGGCGGCAACTCGCTAAATCTGCGATCGCAGTGATCGCGGTTCTGTTTGCCTCCAGCGACACCGCCGCTGGGCAAGCTGAACTGCCAAAGGCTCCGCTGGTTTCCTACGTGGGCGGAGTCTTCGAAAATCAGTTTGTCCTCGCCGAGTTTAAGGATGCAGTGCGTGGAGCCTACGCGGGCGTCCGAATTGACCCGCCTCTTCTTCCCCCAGTCCTCGGGTCGCTGCTCTTGGCTTACCAGAGTGCGGGCATCGAGCTGTCGGGCAGAATTTGCCGCACTTGGTCCAACGTCCAGCCGTTCTGAGCCCAAGAGTTGGACTGTGACGGTCGATCGCGATTGATCTGCAGAAAGGGGCCGCGGTCCGCCAGGACAGAATCAACCGATCGTGGCTCAAAACGCCGTCCGCACGCCAACCGTTCGGCCACGCTGCTGACCATCTTGCGGAGGAAAGGAAACGAGATCGCCGGAGGGCTGGGAACCGCGGAAGCGGTGGCCGGTGTTGTCGAGGACGACTCCGGCTGCAGTTCCAGCGGGCGGTCCAGTCTCTCGGCCGAGCCCAGGGGCTGCGAAACCAGCGTCGGAGGGTGGAAAGATCGGGGACTCGGTTGGCGTCTTTCATGACTGGCATCCCCAGCCCGGGAACAGCCCTGCACGAAGTGTCGTTGCGGCGCCTGACTGCGCACGGCCACCCTGTAGTGGGTGTAGGGGAGGGAGAACAGGGGAAGAAAGGTGATCGTCTTCCAGCACTGCAGTCGTGGTGCTCATCATGAGCCTGCTTGCGCCGCCGGCATGGCCGAAGACGGAATCTCTCAAGCATTTCGTACACCGGCGAGGAATAGATTCTGCGCTCAGGGTGGCCCAATCGGTCTGAGAGTTGTTTTCAATCTCCGAAGGTGGGATATATAGAATCACCGCAGGGTGGAGGCGCTGCCTGGGACGGTGACCTTGCCGGGTGTTCGTCCGCGGCGGAGCCGACACGCTCTCGTTTACAAAAATCCAGCTGGAGGAGAATAACTCCGCTGGGCGAGTCCCAGTGTCAGTACACACCCGAACCACCTAAAAAGAACGCAACTTCCGTGTGATTCCCCAAAAGATGGCCGGTTAATGCCCCAATCTCGTCGGACGTCCTGCAACTCACAGCAGAAAATTGACTTAACTCGATTAAGGTCGGATGTGTAGTTCTGGCCTACGAGTAAGTACTGCCTCGCGGTTTCAACCGTGGAAACGCCTTGGAATCAATCAGTTGAGACTTGGCTCTGAAGAAAAGTCTGCTATTCCCGCGGAGCGGCGAACTGGAAGCTCGGAGTCCGAGTCCAGTCCGCCGCAGTCGGGACACAGTCCGGCGGCGCCGCCGATACCTTGCCACAATCAACTTGTATTCAGCTGGGAACCTACGACTGGCAGTCAGACGCTTCAGGCTCAGCTTGCGGCACACCCCCGCCATCGATGGCGGGATTCCGTTCGTGTGTAGGGTTGTAATCCTGCATGAGCCGGCTCGTCGAGGGCCTTGCGGCGGGCCGACAGTTCGGACCAAAGTCAGGCGAAATAAGGGGTCAGGACCTGTATCCGAGCCGAAGCGCGAGCGAACGCAAAGTAGGCGGCGGATTCCGTCTGATCGCACTCCCGACGATTCGTCGCATCGCTCGGATTCGAGCCGCCTTCCGGAGTGTTCGAACGCGGAATTTCTCTCCCCAACCTCTACGTCCAGCCCGAAACCAGGCTTTACACCCTCGCTGATCTCTCCGTGGTGTGGGTCTACGCGCAGGTCTTCGAGGCCGACCTCGGCCAGGTCCGCCGCCGGTGAACCGGCCTCGGTCACCGTGGAGGCGTATCCGGGCCGCAGCTTCGCGGGCCGGGTAGACCAAGTCTTGCCGCAGCTCGACACCACCACGCGGACGGCCCGCGTCCGGCTGGTGTTCGCTAATCTCGGCCTCAAACTCATGCCCGGCATGTTCGTAAATGTCGCTTTGAAAGTGCCGCTGGGCCGGCAACTCGTGATCCCAGCCTCTGCGGTACTTCAGTCCGGAACCCGGCAAATCGCTTTCGTCGATCACGGCGGAGGCAGCCTCGAACCTCGTGAAGTCGAGCTGGGCTCACGAGCCGGCGACGACTTCATCGTATTGAGAGGACTCAAGGCAAAAGAGCGGATCGTCACGTCCGCCACCTTCCTCATTGATTCCGAAAGCCAGCTTCAGGCGGCCGTTGGTTCGTTCGCACCTCCGTCGGGAACGGGTGAGGCAGCGGCCATGCAGGCGGGCGCCAGCACAGCAGATGTTGACATCACGACAGTCCCCTCGCCTCCCCGGCAAGGTGTCGACACCGTGCGGGTCACACTGACCGAAAACGGCGCTCCCGTTACGGGCACCATCGTCAGCGTAACTTCCTTCATGCCGGCCATGGGTATGTCGGCCAAACGGAGCGCCATCACTCTGAGTGACCGAGGCGACGGCCATTACGAAGGCCAGGTCACTCTGGAATCCGGCGGCGCCTGGCAGGTCAACGTCCTTGCGCAGAAGAACGGGCGAACGATCGGTGCGAAGCAAACAAGCCTGAACGCGGAAGGAGGAATGTAGCATGATCTCCCGCTTGATTGACTGGTGCGTTCGCAACCGCTTTCTCGGCACCGCTGCCCTCGTCGCAGCCGGTATCTGGTCTTTGCAAAACATTCCGCTGGACGCGCTGCCCGATATTTCGGATGTCCAGGTGGTGATCCACACCCTGGGAAGGCGAGCCGCCCAAAGTGATTGAGGACCAGGTGACCTACCCGATCGCCACTGCGCTGCTGGCGGCGCCGCACGTAAAGGCCGTGCGCGCCCAGACGATGTTCGGCGACTCCTACGTCTACGCGATATTCGAGGACGGCACCGACCTGTATTGGGCCCGCTCGCGGGTGGTCGAGTATCTGCAACAGATTGGCGGACGCTTGCCGGCTGCAGTCCATCCTGCCATCGGCCCAGATGCCACCGGCGCCGGATGGGTTTTCGAGTTTGCCCTTGTGGATCACAACCATCGCTACAGCCTGGCCTGCGCAGTCTGTAGGACTGGTATTTGCGTTACCAGATTGAGACCGTGCCCGGCGTGGCGGAGGTGGCTACCATCGGCGGTTTGTGCGCCAGTACCAGGTCCAGCTCGATCCGGACAAGCTGCGGGCCTATGGCATATCCTTGATGACCATCAGCGACAGGGTCCAGGCCAGCACGAACGAGGTCGGTGGCCGCGTCCTGGAGCTGAGTGACGCCCGTTACATGATTCGAGGACTCGGATATCTGCATTCACTAAGCGATCTCGAAGACGTTCCCGTGGCTGCCGAAGATGGCCCGCCGGTGCTGCTCCGTGATCTCGGCACGGTGGCCTTTGGTCCCGACATCCGCGAAGGCGCGGTCGATTGGCAGGGCGAGGGTGAGACCGTGGGCGGCATTGTCGTGATGCGTTACGGCATGAACGCTCTGACCGTGATCGACGACGTCAAAAAGCAGCTCGCGGAGATTAAACCGTCCCTGCCACGCGGGGTGGAGGTGGTGCCGGCGTACGACCGTTCCGGTCTTATTCGGGAATCCATCAAAACCCTGCAGCGCGACCTGGTCTGGGAAGCCGTGATCGTCAGCGTGGTGACGCTCATGTTTTTGTTTCACGTACGTTCCGCGTTGATCCCGATTCTGAGCCTCCCCATCGCCGTGCTTGCTTCGTTCATTCCGATGTATTACTTGCGGGTCAGTAATAACATGTCGCTCGGTGGCCTGGCTCTGGCCATCGGAGTGCTGGTGGATGCCGCCATCGTGATGGTGGAGAACGGCTACCGGCATCTCTCGGAGCGTGAAGGCGCAGTGTCACCTCCTGCCGAGGCCGCTTTTGCCTCCGGCGCCGCGCAGACGCCGCCGGCACTCACCGAGCCCGAACGCCGTCGCTCCTGGTTAAGGGCGCCAAACAGGTCGGTCCAGCCATCTTCTTTTCCCTGCTCATCATCATGGTCTCCTTCTTGCCGGTGTTTCTTCTGGAAGCGCAGGAAGGGCGCATGTTTCGCCCGCTCGCATGGACCAAGACGCTGTCAGTTGGCTTCTCTTCGATCATCGCGATCACCCTCGTTCCCATCCTGATGCTCATGTTCATCCGGGGCCGCCTGCATCCGGAGTCCAAAAACCCGGCGTCGCGTGCAACCCGCGCTCTCAATCTTCCCGTGCTACGTTTCTGTCTGCGGCACCGGGCGCTGACCGTGACCCTCAACCTCGCCTTCCTGGCCGCAACCTTGCCATTGATGTGGCGGCTTGGCAGCCAATTCATGCCGCCGCTCTACGAAGGCTCTTCGCTCTATATGCCGACCTCGCTACCCGGCATCTCGATCGCTCAGGCTTCGCTCCTGATGCAAGAGCAGGACCGGATCATCCGGTCCTTCCCGGAGGTCGAGACTGTCTTCGGGGCTGTCGGGCGCTCAGATAGCGCCACCGACAACGCTCCGCTCGACATGTACGACACCAACCTTGTATTGAAGCCGCGAGATGAGTGGCCCAAAGGAATAACCTACGGAAAACTCATTCAGCAGATGAACTCGAAGCTGCAGTTCCCAGGCCTCTCCAACCACCTGGACCATGCCCGTCGAGAACCGCCTGGACATGGAGCTCACGGGTATCAAGACGCCGGTTGGCCTGAAAATTCAGGGGCCGAACGTCGATGGCATCCAGCAACTCGGTACTCAGGTGCAGCAGATCCTCGCGTCGCTTCCCGAGATCCGCTCGGTGTTCGCCGAACGCGTGGCCGAAGGCTTCTACGTGAATGTTGCCGTCAACCGCTTCCAGGCTGCCCGCTACGGGCTGACTGTCGGCGACGTGCAGCGTTCCGTGGCGTCGGGGATCGGCGGCCAGAATATCGCGGAGAACATCGAGGGTCGCGAGCGCTACCAAATCAACATTCGGTATAGCCGCGACTTTCGGGACAACCTGTCGTAATTAGAGCGTGTGCTGATCGCGACGCCGTCGGGCGCCCAGATTCCGATCGCTCAAGTCGCCACGGTGTCGTTCTCGCGCGGGCAAGCCATAATTCGCGACGAGGATGGGCAACTGACCGGCTATGTCTACATCGATCTGGGTACCACGGACTACGGGGGATTCGTCGGCCACGCCGACCCTCTCCTGCGCGCCCGCCTGCGGCTGCCCCCAGGGTACAGTTACAAATGGTCCGGCGAATACGAGTTTGAGCTGCGCGCGAAACAGCGCCTGAAGCTGATCCTGCCTGTCGTCTTTCTCGCGATCTTCGTCCTGTTGTATATGATCTTCCACTCCGCAACCGAGGCCGCCGTGCTCATCTTTCCTACACTTTACGCCATGACCGGAGGATTGCTGCTGCAATGGCTGCTGGGCTACAACTTCAACGTGGCCGTCTGGGTTGGCTACATCGCCCTCTTTGGCATCGCAGTGGAGACGGGAGTGGTCATGGTTGTGTACCTTCACGAGGCGCTCGATCGCCGCATCAACGGGGATCTACCCCTCAAGCACGAGAACATCGAAGAAGCTGCCATCGCAGGCGCCGTCCAGCGTCTGCGGCCCAAGCTGATGACGGTCACGGCCGTCCTCGCCAGCCTGACGCCGATCCTGTGGGAGACCGGCGTCGGCTCAGACGTCATGAAGCCCATCGCCGCCCCGATTGTGGGCGGGATGGTGACATCGACCATTCATGTTCTGATTCTTGTTCCCGTGTTCTTCGCCATCATGAAGGAGCGCGCCTTAAGGCACGGCAGACTGCGCGGCCCAAATCAGGCTGTTGACGTTTGAGGTTGTAAACCCCGTTCTCGCCGGTGTGTGATCGTGGGCTCGTCGCTGTCTCTGGGTTCAATAAAGGACGGCGAACTTCCCGTTCTTCCTACCGATGCCCCGACCAGGTCCCAAACGGGCGAGCCCGGGATGCTGCTTCCCTGACCAAGAGGGCGTCCCGCTTTGTCAAAGAGCTGCCACGCCACTGCTCCACCACGCTGCCACGCAGTGCCGTCTGTCCAGGCCAGCAACGTTTGACCGCGCGAGTCGCCAAGGACCACTGGATGTTTTCGGTCGCCTCCAGCGCCCGGCGCTGCCACGACTTCTGAGATCTCGTCCCTGCCCGCGCGACACGGGCATAGAAGACCTGCCCCGCTGTCTGCCATGCGATCAGAACGCCGGATCGTGTTCGACTGAAGAAGTCGGTGCTCATCGGACAGGCGTTCAGTTCCCATTTGGCAACCCGGCTGGCGACAAAATGCTCTCCGTGATCCCAGGACACCAGCAGAATCATGTTTCGGTGAGTGTCATCCGTGGCCGCCCGATATAGAATGCAGAGCGTCCCTTCCTCGTCCGTAGAGCACGCATCCCGCAACACCCGCACGCGCCCGTAGGTTTCTGTTCCATGGGGGATCCGCAGGGATCTCTCGTGCAAACGCCTTACCGTCATCCTTTGACCCCGCTATCCACACTCGGCGGTGGGCCTCGCCATTACCTTCGGGATTGGCAACCCCGCACGGCAGTATTGAACAACAAGGCGCCTGCCGTTTGTCTTTCGAGCAAGACAGTCTGACGCTGGTTCCCGATTCCGGCGAGCCGCTCGCTCTTGACCTCGGCGACATCGACGTCTTTGCGCCTTCGGATTATGAGCTGAGCCTGACGGTCTACACCGGGAGCAAGATCCTGCTGCAACAGCTTGGTAAGGCATTTCAGAATCTGGCCCACGATCTGCTGGAGGCTTATCGTGCAAGGTTGGTGCGATGCCTACTGCTTGAGGACCTGGAGGAGGTTGCGCGGTTCGACGGCATAGCCCGGCTGGAAGCCTCAAACCCTGATCATCGACCGTTCGCAGGCCCCGCTGAGTTTCGGCTCTACAAGAGCAACCTGGCTGTGCTGCCGCTGGGCGCCACTGGCTTCCAGTGGCGTCTGGCAGAGATTGAATCTGTCCGGCTCGACGAGGCCAGCTACACCGTCAACCTGGATTCTCAGGGCGAGCGCTTGATCGCCAGCAAGTTGGCTAAGCGGACGCGCGAATTCGGTGAGCGCGTGACCGAGGGCGTGCGAAAGACCAATGAGCAAGCGGCCAACGTGGTCCGCGAGATCGTGCCATTCCTGTCGCTCGACCAGTTCCAGCGCTTCGCGCACCTGATGAAGGAGGGGCGGGCAGCGTCGCTCGCGGCCCTCAACGCGATTCATCTTCGAATCGAGCAGGCTCTGATCGAAAACGTGCTGGACGCGCCGTTGAAGCCCTATTTTTCAGCTCTGGAACAGCTCTCCTGGAAGGGCGGGGCCTTCGCAGGATTCAAGCTGGTGCGTCCAGACGAAGCGGGCACGCGGGGCACCACTGCTGTGGAGGAGACAGTCGTACAGGATGGGGCTATGCAGAACGCAGCTGCGTTAGACGCTGGGTCCACCGCGGCCGAGGTCGGACAGAAACAACCGATTCTTCACTGGTTTTTCTTCCCGATCGTGGGCAAGGCCGTGGACCAGACGCCGACCAACCTTGTGGCGTGGGAGGCCACGTCAGCAACCGGGCGTGCCACATACTTCTTCCGACTCGTACCGCAAGACCGAGCTGCTCAGCTCCAGGATGCGAGCCGGGCTCCGGAGTCACTGGAAGTAGCGATCCGGCAACTTAACAGCGCCCTGGTGCTGCTCAACTTCCGCCGCGAGCCGATCTACCTCCCTGACGACTCGCTGGAAATGCAATCGGGCTTCCATCGCTATGCCATCGCCAGCCGGAAAATCGTCGAGCTGCGTCGCCTTCGGGCTCAATTCCTGGGCCGCGCCATCCACAGCTCGCTGCCGGCTTGGCGAGACCAAGTCACCAAAATCCTCGATATGGCGTAGGAGACGCAACCTCCTACCAGTTACCCTATTGCTCCAGCGCGAACTGGTCATTCTTCTGAGCGATGTGCAGCGTAGTTTGTTGGGCCAGCGCGATGCGTACGTGCTCTGCTTTCAGGCTGGTATTCCCGGCATTCACCACCACCGTGTACTCGTCCGGTGCCAATTGCTCGGCGCCCGAACCGGCCTCACCCGCCGCCACCTGCTTACCCGTCGCGTCCAAGACGGAGTACGGGAAGCGATCGACCGCGGCCATCTGCAGGACCCGCGCCAACGCCGGACCGTTGTCCGCGGCGTAGAATCGACCGCCGGTCGCCTGAGCGAATGCGCCCAGTTGCTTCTGCACCGCCTGCCCCGTGGTGAAGCCCACGATGTTCAGAGTGATGTCGAGGCCCGAGGCCCTGAGCTGGGCTACAGCCTTGACGGGGTCGCCATGAGAGCTCTCTTCGCCGTCCGTGATGACGATGACCGTGCCGCCACCGGCTTCCTTTAGGTCGGCCGGTGCCTGGAGCACGGAGTAAACGAGGGGAGTCTCTCCTCGCGGCTTGACCGCCTCAGCCGCGCTGAGAAGGGCTTGCGGGTCGAGCTTCTGAACGGGGACGACGAGTTCGCTGTCGGTACAAGTCTGAGGTGAACGCGAGCTCTCGCGATGACCGTAAATGCGCAGGCCCACGTTGAAGTCGCTCGGCAGGGTGGCCAGGACCTGGCGCAAGACAGCGTGCGCGGTCGACCACCGGGTCTTCTTGCCCAGACGCGTCTTCATTGATCCGGAGGCATCGAGGATGATCTCTAGATTCTTGCGCGTGGCAGTGGGCCGCGCCAGCGTGCTAACCACGACAAGTTCTCCAGTGGTGGGCTGCACGAGTTGTGAACACAGAGTATTGGTCTTGCCGGTCACGTCCAGGCCTTTGACTTCCACCGCCTGTGGCGTGGCCTTGGCGTTGGCGGGCAGGGTGAAGGTGAACTTGCTCTCAGCCAGACCACCGAAGCAGGAGCGAATCTGGCCTGCGTCCCTTCCGGGCCAGGGGTTACCCTCACCGAGAGCTCCACCGTTCCTTTGTAGCCTTGGTTCGAAAGCAGAGTTAGCGGGTAGTCGTAGCTCCGACCGGGCAGCAGAGGACGCTCCATCAAACGCGCATCAGTGGTCACTACAAAGTCGCCAATGCGCGCCGAGCAGGGCAGGTTATCGGGATCGAATCCCTGGGCAAGCTCCCGGCTGATCACGAGATCATACCCGGTCGATCCCTGCTGGTCGATGTCAAACCCACCATAGATGATCAGTCCCCGGCCGTAGTGCGCATAGGTGAGGACGAACCCGAAGATGTTGTTCGTGTTCCGAACCACCGTATGGCCGCACCAATGAGGGTCCCAGTCCGTCAGCGTGTTCGAATCGCCGAGTTCATTGTGGTAGTCGCCGTCGTTGTTCTCCCAGGCGCGAGTACTACTGTGTTATAAATGTTGACCTCCAGGTTTGATTGGGAAAAGAAGGGACATGGCTCCGGATCAAGCGCGGGATGAAGTCCACCGACTCGTGTATGCGGCAGTTGTGAGCAGGCAACCCCTA
>Ga0335085_10002870_pt1 | contig 31118 bp, 27 predicted proteins | sample Lox_Sample_45_FD_206712 | JGI IMG/M metagenome (GOLD analysis project Ga0335085, IMG submission 206712) | Soil microbial communities from Loxahatchee National Wildlife Refuge, Florida, United States - Lox_Sample_4.5 | ecosystem: Environmental > Terrestrial > Soil > Wetlands | place: USA... | reverse complement strand
TCCGGACACGCCGACCGCGACCACGACCACGACCACCTCGACCTCCACGTCGACGACCTCGACTTCCACGTCCACGTCCACGTCGAGCACCACGAGCACGTCGACGAGCACGTCCACATCGACGAGCACGTCCACATCGACGTCCACGACCTCGACGACGGTGAAGCCGACGACCACGACGACGTCGACCACCTCGACGACGGTGAAGCCGACGACCACGACGACGTCGACCACCTCGACGACGGTGAAGCCGACGACGACCACGACTTCGTCGACCACCACGCCGACGACGACTGCGTCAACGTCGACGTCGAGCACGACGGTGGCCGGCGCGACCAGCACGACCATCCACAGCCTCGGCTCGACGACGACCAGCGTCGCAGTCGAGCCCGGATCGACCGCGGTGACGCCGACGTCGACCCCGACCGTCACGGTCGAGGCCGGTTCGGGCTCGCTGCCGAGAACCGGTGCACCGGTCGTGCCGATGACCCTCGGCGGTCTCGCCCTCGTGGGCGCGGGCCTCGGGCTCTCCCTGCGTCGCCGCCGTCCGATCAGCTGATCGGAGGAGCGGGCCGGACGAGCGCGGCCCGACTCGGTCAGAGCTTGGCGAGTGCCGCTTCGTACGCGGCCTTGTCGCGTGGCGTTCCGAGGTTCGGCGACTCGAACACGTCGATGATCGTTCCCTGCTTGTCGATCACGAAGGTCGCCCGGTTGGCCGCGCCGAGTTGCTCGTTGAAGACGCCGTACGCGCGTGACACCTCTCCGTGCGGCCAGAAGTCGCTCAGGACCGGAAAGCCGAAGTGCTGCTGCTGCGCCCACTGCTGTTGTGCGAACCGTGAGTCGCAGGAGATCGCGAGCAGCTGCGCCTGCGCGGTCTGGAACTCGGAGAGATCGTCGCGCAAGGCGCAGAGCTCACCTTGACATACACCTGTGAAGGTGAACGGGTAGAAGACCAGGATCACGTTGTCACTCCCGCGGAACGACGACAGGGTGACGTCAGACCCTTCCTGGTCTTTCAAGGTGAAGTCGGGAGCTTTGGTGCCGGGGGAGAGAGTCATGGGGTTCCCTTCTGAGGGACGGGAGGGTGCGCTCGTAGGGCCGCGGCGAACCTACCGCGACCCGTCCGCTGCAGAACGCCTAAGGCCGGGCGACGACGGGTGCGCAGAGGCCGGGCGCGGGACACCCCGCGCCGCAACGGGCGAAGGGTGAACGATCACGTTTTTGGGTGAATGGGACGGGACATCGGGGCGAACAACGACGGCGAAGGGTCGTGCGCCAGATGCACGGCAGCCATGATGACTCCAAGTCAGACCGAGCCCCCTGTAGGAGTGTGCAATGCACCGTATGTGGCGTCCTCTTGTTGTCGTCGCGATCGCCGCGGCAGTCGTCATGCTCAGCGCGGGCATGGCGTTTGCGGCAACGGCGATCACGACGCCGTCGAGCAGCCCGTTCGTCGTCCCGAGTGACGGGAGCGGGAATCCGTTGTCGTTCACGGTGGTGGCGACGGGCTTCGCCAAGGGCGTGAACGTCTACGTAGAGATATGTGACGGCGTGCCGCCGAACAGCTCCGGCTGGGACCCGACCCTGGATTGCGACAACGGCGCCTCGAACCCGCCCGTGATCTCGGACCCGACGACGGGCACGGCAACCTTCACCTCGCCCGGTCCGCGTGAATTCGATCCGGTCAAGGGAATCCAGCCCAGTGGCCAGTTCAACTGCATCGGCCCCGACGACCCGCCGTCGAACAACGGCGTGCCGGACTGGACGAACTGCCAGCTCAAGGTGTCGACCAGCAACACCGCATTCTCACCCGACCAGGTGTTCCTGACGCTTGTGATGCCCGACAACCCGGCCGACTCGGCCACGACGACGACAACCCTGCCGAGCAATGTCCAGACGGTTGGCGCGTGTGACGCGGGCGTGTCGCTGGGCAAGGTCGACAACGGCGCGGGTGTCGGTCTCACCGACACGAACCAGGCGATCGTCGTGAGCACGTCCAGCTTGAAGACCGCGATCGCGGGGACCGTCGCCAAGGGCACCACCCTCGCGGGGAGCTGCAACATCCTCGGCGCTCCGGTGACGCCGTTGAAGGTCTCGGCCAAGCTCTCGTCGACCGGCGCGTCGTGCGCTTCGAGTGCGACACCCGGCGAAGACCCGACCGCAGGTGGGACGGCCCCGGCGTCGTACCCGCTGAACGGCAAGCTCGGCATCAAAGAAGGCACAAACGGCATCAGCACGTACGTGTCGGTGCTCGGCTTCAACGCCACGGCCCAGGACGTCATCGACGTCGGCGGGATCATCACCAAGGGCGACCTGGTGGGTGCGCGCGTGAAGGGCAGCCTGTGGGAGGACCCGGCCGTCAAGGACACCGTCGGCGACGCGGGTATCACTGCCTATCCCGGTGAGGACGGCGACAGCACCGTCAAGCCGAAGGCGCTACCGACCTTCGACGGCTTGTCGAACACCGGCTACAGCCTCGACATCGCGGGACTCGCCGCGCTGGGCGCGTGCTCGGACGGCGTGCCGAACAACCTGCTTCCCGCGCAGAGCATCAAGTCGGTGCTCGTGGGCTCGGGAGCGTCGGTGCTGAAGCAGTTCGCGGGAACGACCACCGGCTCGATCGTGCTCGGGGTGAGCGCCAACGGCCTCGCCCACGAGTCGGACGCGAGCGGTCTGTCGTTCACCTTCGGCGAGTAAGCAATACCCGGATTCACGACTCGATTCCGAGTCGAACGTGGGCCCGCCCTTCGGGGCGGGCCCACGCGCGTTCGAACCGATCCGGCGGCCCCGCCCGACCCGACAGCCCGACCCGACAGCCCGACCCGACAGATGGTCTACCAATACTTGGAAAGCGGCCATCTGCGCGCCACCTCGCGGACGATCCGCCGAAACTCGACCCTTTTACGATGCGCTCGCGAGACGTTCCCGGCCCGGACGACGAACCAGGGGCCGCAGCCCGGGCCGGGGTCGTCCGTCCAAGCGCAGACTCAATCGGGCGGCGGTCCGAGGTAGCGCACCGAGCGGACCTCACCGGTGGGCTCGGTGTCGAGCACCCAGGTCGAGCCCTTGGGCCACTGCGGCGCGCCACCCACGTCGACACCGTGTTCGGCGAAGTGCTCGAGCAGCATCGGGATGATGTCGCCGTGCGTACAGAAGACCGCACCGTGGACCGCGTGCTTGCGGACGAGCGCGACCGCTTCTTCGAGGCCGGCCCCTTCCGCGAGCGCGTCGACGGGTTCGATCGCGACGCCGCGCTCGCCCGAGATCGGGACGAGGGTTTCCATGCAGCGGACGTACGGGCTCGAGAGCAGCCGTTCGAAACGCGCGTCCTCCAAGACGCGCATGAGTCCTCTCGCCTGGAGCCGGCCCCGCGCGGAGAGCGGACGGTGCCGGTCGTCGCCATCCCACACGTTGCGCTCACCCGCCTTGGCGTGGCGAACGAGGTAGATGGTCACTGGAGTCCTCCGTCGGCGCCGCTCTCGACCAACTCCACCAGGCGCCGGTCGTGCTCGTACGAAAGCAGTGTCGCGGCTTCGGCGCCCGTAATCCAACGCGTCTCGTCGATCTCGTCGTTCGGCGCCCACGGCTCGGCGCCGCACGCGGTCATCTCCCAGTAATGCACGACCTTCGGACGCCCGTGGCGATCGACGTATTCGGCGTCCGGCAGGGCGGCTCCGAGCTCGACCAGAATCCCGGTCTCCTCCCGGATTTCCCGGCGCGCCGCCGCCTGCGCCGATTCGCCCGGTTCGAGCTTTCCCTTGGGCAGGCTCCAGTCGTCGTAGCGCGGGCGATGTACGACGAGCACCTCCAGCCCGCCGTCGCCGGGACGGGTGATCACCCCGCCCGCCGCGTGCACGAGCGGTTCCCCCGTCACAACCAGCCGTGCACCCGATCGGTGTCGGCGTCGTGCCAGACGGCAGGGAACGCGCGGCGCGCCGCGGCCGCGGCCTCTTCTTCGAGCTGGGCCAGCATGCCGATCGCGTACGCCTCGGCCGGCGAGCATTCGTGCGCGGTCTTCGCGAGCCACGCGCCGGCGACGACCGCGTCGTGGTGCTCGCCCAGGACGTTCTGAACGCCCGTCATGGCGCGCGCCAAGCGGCGGGCGGATTTGCCGAACGCGGGTTCGCAGGCTTCGGCCGCGTAGCGGCACCGCTTGGCGCGTACGCGCACGCGGTGCAGGGCGTCGTCGGAGGGATTGTCGCCGAGCGCATTCACCGTGCGTCCGATCTTGTTCCACCGTCGGCGCAGTACCGGCTTCAGCACATCGGCGGCCGCCGCGGACGCGGCCGGCATCAGGGCGGGTGCGACGGCCGCCGCCGCGAGGTGCTCGCGGACGTGCGAGTAGCGCGCCTGCGACAGCATGGTCATCAGTTCGAGCCGCGTCGCGGCGCGGTCGGCTTCGAGGCGCCGGATCACGCGCCGGGCCGCCTCGGCCTCGGCGGTCGGGAGCCGGGCCGCGCTCGCCTGGAGCCGGTCGCGCTGGACCTCGATGTCGCGCAGAGTTCCGAGCTCGGAACCCAGCCATCGCAGATCGGCGCCGAGATCGGCGGCCCAGCGCGGCTCGAGAAACCGGTCGAACGTCCGCAGGTCGGAACGCAGCCGGCGGGTCGCGACGCGCGCCTGGTGCACCGCTTCCGGATCGTCTCCGGCGCGCAGTCCGGCTTCGTTCGTGGTGAGGCGCCGGTAGGTGTCCGCGATCGACCGGCGGATGATGTCGGAGACGGTGAGGTGGCAGTCGCTCACGGCGTCAGCTGTCGGACGGTCGAACCCTGGCGCGCGCGATCGCGAGCTCCTGGAAGCGGACTTGGCCCTCGATTCCCTGCACGGTGTCGACCTTGCGCCACGTGTCGTCGCGCTCCAGTGTCCACGCCAACACGTCGTCGGCGAAATCGATGGCGAGAATCTCGTCGAGCCGGGCGCGCATCCGGGGATCGGTGACCCGCAACATCGCCTCGACTCTTCGGTCGAGGTTGCGGGGCATGAGGTCGGCCGAGCCGATGACGTAGTCGGCGTCGGTCGCACCCGGCGCGCCGAAGCGCATGATGCGCGAATGCTCGAGGTAGCGGCCGACGATCGAACGGACCGTGATGTTGTCGGAAAGCCCCGGCACACCGGCGCGCAGGCAACAGATGCTGCGCACGATGAGATCGATGCGCGCGCCCGCCGCCGACGCCGCGTACAGCTCGTCGATCATCTCGGAGTCGACGAGCGCGTTGATCTTCATGGCGATCGTGCCGTCGGGCCGGGCCTGGCCGCGTATCAGCTGCCGCAACTCCCGCCGCAGGTGCATGGGTGCGACGAGCAGGCGCCGGTACTCGCCTGGCCGGCTGTAGCCCGTGAGGTGATTGAAGAGCTCGGAGAGATCGTCGCCGAGGTCGGGATCGCACGACAGGACTCCGAGGTCCTCGTAGGTCGTGGCCGTCTTCGGGTTGTAATTGCCGGTGCCGAAGTGGCAGTAGCGGCGGATGCCGTCGGACTCCTGGCGTACGACCAGCAGCACCTTGGCGTGCGTCTTCAGGCCGACGAGGCCATACACGACGTGCGCGCCCGCGCGCTCGAGCATCCGGGCCCGCTCGATGTTGGCCTCCTCGTCGAAGCGGGCTTTCAGCTCGACGAGGGCGACGACCTGTTTCCCCGCCTCGGCCGCCTTCACGAGCGATGCGACGATGCCGGCCTCGTCGCCGCCGGTCCGGTACAGGGCCTGTTTGATGGCGAGCACCGAGTCGTCGCCTGCAGCCTGCTCGACGAACGCCTCGACGGAATTCGCGAACGAGTCGTAGGGGTGGTGCAGGAGCACGTCACCGGCGCGCATCGCCCAGAACGCGTCGCTCTCGTTACCGCCGGCCAGCGGGGGAGGAGTCTGCGGTGTGAACGGCGAGTACTTGAGCTCGGGCCGGCGCAGCCCGTAGAGATCCCAGAGTCCGCTCAGGTCGAGCGGCGCGTCGACCTGGTACACGTCGTTCGGTCCGAGCTCGAGCTCACGGCACAGCAGCGCCAGGACGCCGGGCGTGATGTTGGTGTCGACCTCGAGTCGTACCGCGAGGCCGAACTTCGTGCGCTGGCGCAGTGACAGCTCCATCGCGGCCAGCAGGTCCTCGGATTCGTCGCTCAGCTCGATGTCGGCGTCGCGCGTGACGCGGAACGGGTACTGCGCGAGCACGTCCATCCCCGGAAAGAGCGTGTCGAGGTGCGCTGCGATCACTTGCTCGAGCGGCACGTAGCGCGCGCTGTCGGGCACCCGCACGAAGCGCGGCAGAAGTGGCGGCACCTTGACCCGAGCGAAACGCTCTTCTCCGGTCGCGTGGTCGTGCACGACGACCGCGAGGTTGAGCGAGAGGTTCGATATGTACGGGAACGGGTGGGCGGGATCGACGGCGAGGGGAGTGAGAACCGGGAAGATCTGGTCGTCGAAGATGCGCGTGAGCTGGTCGCGTGCGTCGGTGTCGAGCTCTTCCCACGGCGTGAACGCGACCCCGACCTCTTGCAGAGCCGGTGCGATCTCCTTGGTGAAGGCGGTCGCCTGGCGCGTGACCAGCTCCTCCACCCGGACGCGAATCGCGCGCAGTTGCTCCACCTGATCGAGTCCGTCGGGCGCCGTCGACCGGACCCCCACCGCGACCTGCTCTTTCAGGCCCGCCACCCGCACCTGGAAGAATTCGTCGACGTTCCCACCGAAGATCGCGAGGAACTTCGCGCGTTCGAGCAAGGGAACCGAAGGATCCTCGGCCAGCGCGAGCACGCGCGCCTGGAACTCGAGCATCGACAGCTCCCGGTTGAGATACCGGGCCGCCTCGGTCGCCGTGCTCGTCTCCGGCGGGCTCATGAGGTCATCGTACGGGCTCGGCCGCCAATCTGCCTCGGGCACTTCCGGGCCCGACCGCGATCCAGGCTCGGGGCCGGATCCGCCGTCGTACGATGGCGCTACGGATACTCGCGCGCGCCTCGAGTCGACGACGTTCACGCCGTTCGCCCGGCTGGCACTCGCTCACGCCGTCGGCATGGCGGGCGACGTGTTCGTGGCGGTGTCACTCGCCGGTTCGCTGTTCTTCGACGTCGGGGTCGGGGCCGCCCGGCCCAAGGTGCTCCTGTACCTGCTGTTGACAATGGCCCCCTTCGCCGTCGTCGCGCCCGTGCTCGGGCCCTTTCTCGATCGGACGCGTGGTGGCCGCCGCCTGATGATCGCGCTGTCGATGGCCGGCCGGGCCGTGATCTGCATGCTGATGGCCGACCGGATCGACAGCCCGCTCCTCTACCCGCTCGCGTTCGGCGCGCTCGTGCTGTCGAAGGGACAGTCCGTGGCCAAGAGCTCACTCGTCCCTGCGGTCGTCGAGTCCCGCGACGAGTTCGTGCTCGCGAATTCGCGCCTGGCCATCATCACCATCGTCGGCGCCACGGCCGCGGCGCCGATCGCCGCGGGAATCCTGAAGACCGTCGGTGCGCCGTGGGTGCTGCGGTCGGGCTCACTCGTGTTCGTGCTCGGCATGCTCTGTGCTTTCGGCATCCCGCGAGCGAAGCAGGTCGGCGCGCCGGAGACCCTCGACGACCGCGAAGCACTGCACGCGCCAAGCATCGTGACCGCCGGGACGGCGATGGGACTCTTGCGGGGTGTCGTGGGCTTTTTCACGTTCTTCGCCGCGTTCGCGTTGAAGCGGTCGCACGAGGCCGCCTGGGTGTTCGGCCTGGTTCTCGCCGCGAGCGCGATCGGCAACGGTGTCGGCACACTCATCTCGCCACTTCTCCGCAAGCGGTTTCGAGAGGAGTGGATGCTGGCGGGTGCGCTGTTGTTTCCCGCGCTCCCGTTGGTGCTCGCGGCTCGCGACTACGGCCGGGTGTCGCTCGTATTCGCGGCCATCACGGTCGCGGCGGCAACGGCATGCGGCCGTGTCGCCTTCGACAGCCTGCTGCAGCGCGACGGTGCGGAGTCCGTGCGGGGCCGTGCGTTCGCCCGGTTCGAAACGAGATTCCAGCTGGTGTGGGTGATCGGCGGGGTGATCGCGGTGGTCTTCCCCGGTGGCGGTCGGGGCGGAATCTTCGTTGTTGCGGTGGTGCTCCTGTTCGCGGGCTTGTCGTACGTCGGCGCGTTCCGCCGGATCGCACCACGAGATGCGGCGCCGGGAGATGCGGCGCCGGGAGATACGACGCCGGGAAATGCGACGCCGGGAAATACGAAGCCGGCGCCGCCGCCGCCCGGCTAGAACGGGCGGATGCCATTCGAGATCCGCGCGATCGGCCTCGACGAGCTCGACGGTCTCCTGCTCGCCGATCAGCGTGGCTTCGGAATCCCCCCTCTCCCGGCCGCGAGCTCGCGCAGTTGGGCGACCGGTGAGCTCGACCGCACGCGCGTCGCGTTCGAGTCCGGTCGCATGGTCGGTGTCTCGCGCACGTATTCGTTCGAGCTGACCATGCCGGGCGGCGCACTGCTCCCTTCCGCCGCGGTCTCCTGGGTGTCGGTGCCGCCGACGCATCGGCGCCGCGGCGTGCTGACGCGGCTCATGGCCGCGATGCACGACGACGCGCGCGAGCGCGGCGAACCCGCTGCGATGCTCACCGCGTCCGAGAGCTCAATCTACGGACGCTTCGGCTACGGCATCGCGGCGTGGCAGCGCGAGCTCCGGGCCGAGCGCGTGCACGTGCAGTTCGCGGAGCCCGACGACGACGACGGCTGTGTCCGCCTCGTCGATCGCGACGAGGCCGAACGCGTGCTTCCGGCGATCTACGACCGCGCGCGTGTCTTGCGCGCCGGGATGGTGACGCGGCCCGACTTCTGGTGGGAACAGGTCTTCTGGAGCTTCATCGTGGGCCGGGCCAAAGCCCATTTCATCGCGGTACATTCGGATGCACACGGCCGTGACGACGGCTATGTCGGTTACGAGATCACCGGGCACGGCCCGTCGGGACTCACCGAGCGGAACCTTTCGATCACCGATATGCAGGCCGAGTCCACCTCGACCTGGATCCGGCTGTGGCGCTTCGTCTTCGGCGTCGATCTCGTCGCGACGGTCGTCGCGCCGAATGCCCCGGTCGACGATCCGCTTCGCCACGTCGTCGTCGACAGCCGACGAATACGCGTCGAAGCCGAGAACGACCACCTGTGGCTCGCCCCCCTCGATCCCCTTGCCGTCCTGCTGGCGCGCACGTATGCCGTTCCGGGCCGGGTCGTCATCGCGACGCGCGATCCCGCCGGCGCGCCCACGACTGTCGCGGTCGAATCAGGTGCCGACGGTGTGTCGTGCGAGACGACCGCGGCCGAGGCCGATCTCGAGTGCGACACCGGGGTGCTCGGGATGTGTGTCCTCGGCGGGAACCGCTGGAGCGAGCTCGCGGCCGCGGGGCGCGTCACCGTACGGCGGCCGGAGATGCTCGCGCATGTCGACGCGATGTTCCTGTCGACGCCCGCGCCCGCCCTGCTCTCGCACTTCTAGGCGGGCGTCGGGTGCCGGGTGCCGGCGGTGATCACGCCCATCCGGAGCCCGCGCCCGCCACCATCCCGAACGGACCGCTCGGCCAGCGGAAGCAGTCGGTCATCAACTGGTCGACCTCGGCGCGCGTCGCGATCCCCTCGTCGACGACCCGCTGCGCTTCACGCACCATCGCGAAGTAGACGCGGTTCGCAACGAAGCCCCATTCCAACGGATGGTCCTTCACGACGATCGGGTGCTTGCCGCAGCGGGTCGCCGCCTCGGTGACGATTGCGATCGTCGCTTCGCTCGTCTCGGGGGTCACGACGATCTCGGCGAGCTTCATGACCGGCGCGGGGCTCGCCCAGTGCCATCCGATCACGCGATCGGGGCGATCGGTGGCGGCCGCGAGCGCGGTGATCGGCAGGCCCGAGGTGTTGGATGCGAGGATCGTATGGGTCGGGACGACCCGGTCGAGATCACGGAACACCCTGATCTTCACGTCGAGGCGCTCCGGCACCGCCTCGATCACGAGATCACTCGCGGCGGCGTGTTCGAAGGTCTGCGTGAAGGAGATCCGATCGAAGGCCGCGTCGGCTTCTTCGCGCGTGACCTTGCCGCGTTCGATCGCGTTGTCGAGACCGAATCGCCCGGTCGTGACGTGCGCGCGCGCATCGTCGAGCGCGGCGGGCGCGGTGTCGTAGCACGCGACGTCGTCGCCGGCGAGGGCGCACACCTGTGCGATGCCGCCACCCATCACGCCGGCGCCGATCACCCCGATTCTCATGCCGGGCGGATCACGAGCTGCGCGGGAGATCGATGCGAGCGAGCCAGAGTCCGGGAGCTTCGAGCTCGGGTTGGGTGGGCACCATCGATTCGTCCGACCAGATGCGGTTGAGCTGATCGAACGATCCGTCGCTGCGTTCCATGACGCCGCGACAGAACGCGACCCCCGCGTCGTAATGGTGTCGGTCGAGCTCGAGGCCGAGCAAGCGGTCGACGAATCCGGTCGCGTCGCCGCGCTCGAGGCGGTGCCGGCGCAGCGCCTCGTCGACACGGCCGTGCGAGGTCACCATGCGCTGTCCGATCGACTCCACGACGACGTCGGTGTAGCCCTCGAGCACCGATACGAATCGCTGCAGGTCGGCGAGCAACGGCTCCTGGCGTTCGGTGCGCATCGCGCCGAGCAGCATGTCGGGATCACTGAGGCTGGCGAGCGCCTGCATCGACGAGGGGTCGGAGGGGTCGAACTCGCCGAGATGCTGTTCCATCGCGTCGGGCCGAATCTCGTACGCACCGACGTAGTCCGAGGCATGCCGGAGCAGGCGCTCGCGTACCCACGGGATGCCGCGCTGCGCGCCGTGCACGACTTCGCGCAACGCGACCGCGTAGCGCAGCTCGTCGAGCGGGAGCGACCACCGTTCGGCGAAAGCTTCGACGTTGTGAGGGACGAAGAGCAGCGTCGGCGGTCCGTCGAGCGGGAGCGGAAGATCGAACTGCCCGAGCGCACGGTGCGAGAGGAGACCGATCATCGAACCGGACCACCCGCCCAGCAGGAGCGGCATCATCATCGCGAACAACATGTCGGGGGAGAAGGCGGCGCCCAGAGCGGCGACGTCGGTTCCCACGCCGGGCCCGGAGCGGGTCAACGCGTTCGCGAGCGCGCCGAGCACGGGCTCGAGTCCGCTCAGGGTGACGTTCGACCACGTGGCCCGGTCGACGCTGCGCGCGGGGACGCTCAGCGCGGCCGAGATGTCGGTTGCCTCGCCGACCATCAGTTGCACGGCCCGGACGACTTCCTCGAACGCCCGCTCGGCCTCCGGGTCGATCGGCGGCTCGACGCTCGTCTCGCCGGTCTCGACGTCGACGTTCGCCATCGCCTGCGCGGTCCGCCGCGCGACCTCCATGTTCACGGGGCCGGGCGACTGCAACATCCGCATGATCTCGGAGAGATCGAGATTGAAGGGGTTCGGAAAGCCCTCCCCCATTTGGGGAACGTCGCTCACTACGCCAGTCTATGGAGCATGGCCGATGAGATCGTCGTCGCGGTTACGGGTGTCTCGGGGTTCCTCGGGCAGCGGCTCCTCCCGCTCCTCGACGCCAGCCCGACCGTCGGACGCATCATCGGTCTCGACATTCACGATCCCGCCCGGCGCGCGCGCAAGCTCGACTTCCACCGTATCGACGTCCTCAGCACGGACATCACCGTGTACCTGCGCGACATCTCGGCCATCGTGCATCTCGCGGCTGCGCCCGGTCCGCTACGCGACGACGCGCTGTTCACGCGCGTGAACGCCGAGGGGACGCGGCGGATGCTCGCGGCCGCGACGGAAGCCGGGGTGAAAAAGATCGTGCGACCCTCGAGCACGGCCGTGTACGGCGCGTGGGCCAACAATCCGGTGCCGCTGACCGAGGAAGCTGCGCTCCGCCCGAGCCCCGCGTACCTCCCCGCGATCGTCGACGGAGAGTGCGAACGGATGCTCGCGGAATGGGGGAGCGCGCGCCCGGGGCGGACCGCGACCCGGCTTCGCATCGCGCCGATCGTCGGTCCCGGCGCTTCGTCGTTGCTGAGCGCGATCGCGTGCGGGCGCACGCCCCTGAGGGTGCGCGGCGCCACGCCGCCCGTACAGGTCGTGCATGTCGACGACGCGGCTGCCGCGCTCGAGCTCGCGACGTCGATCGACCTCGACGGCGCGTACAACGTCGCGGCCGACGGTTGGCTCGCGTTCGAGGACGCGGCGGCGCTCGTCCCGCGGCGCCGCGTGCCGCCGCTGCCGATGCAGCTTGTGAGCCGCGTGCTCGCGGTGAGCTGGACGACGGGGCTCGGCGATGCACCGCCGTCCGTGCTGCCGTACGTCGTGCACCCGTTCGTGGTCGCGAACGATCGGCTCAAGGGCGCGGGATGGAAGCCGCAGCACTCCAACGAGGAGGCGCTGCTGCTCGCGTCGGAAGCCCCCGACGGAAGCCTTGTCCCGCTGCTCGCGGGCGCGGGCGCCGTCGCAGCCGGCGCGGTGCTCGGCGGCTGGTGGCTGACGCGTCGGAGCCGCCGGCGCTCCTGAGGTAGGACGGGACGGTGGGCACGGCATTGCGCACGAATCGAACGCGGATGGCGTCCGCAACGGCCCGGTGGGTCCTTCCGGCCGGCGGCTTGGCCCTCGTTGCCGTCGTCGTGTTCGGCTTGTGCATCAATGCGGCGGCGCGGCTTCCCTGCTACGACGTCTGTGGTTCCGACATCGGGCGGCTGTACCAGGATCGCGGAATTGATCGTCACCACCCGCCGTACTTCTCGCGCGACTTCGAGTACCCGCCGCTGATCGGAGCCGTGATGTTCGCAGCCGGGGTTCCGTTCGATCACGGTCTCCGAGGCCCGTTCCTCGTGAACGTGGCGCTGCTCGTCGCGCTGGCGGCGATCACGACGTGGGTGCTCTGGCGCCGTAACGGAGATCGTGCCTGGCGCTGGGCGCTGGCGCCTCCACTCTTGGTCCAGGGCCTCACGAACTGGGATCTTCTCTCGGTCGCGCCCGCGACCATCGGGCTCGTCCGGTGGGAGAGCGGGGCCGCGCTCTCCGCGGGCGTGCTTCTCGGCGTGGGCGCGGCGGCGAAGCTGTATCCGGCGCTCTACGTTCCGATCCTCGCGGCGACGTGCATCGGTCGGCGCGAGCGGCGGCGGGCCGCGGAGCTGATCGTCGGCTCGGTGATCGGCTTCGGTGCCTTCGCTCTACCCGTCTACACGATCGCGCCTCGCGCGTTGCGTTACCTCTTGACGTTCCACGCCGATCGCGGTCCGGATCGCGGCGCGCTCTGGTATTTCGTCTTCCGGGGTCCCTCGATGCAACCGTGGCTGCGCGCCGACGTCATCACGCACATCGTCACGATCGTCCCGACGATCCTGATCGGAGCGGTGGTGGTCGCGCTCTCGGTTGCCGCCGGGCGGGGCCGCGTCTCCCCGTTCGCGGCATGTGCCCTCGCGACGATCGCGTTCCTGCTGACGAGCAAGATCTATTCGCCGCAGTACGACCTCTGGATCGTGCCGTTCTTCGTGTTGCTCCCGGTCCGCACGAAGCTCGTCGTGCACTTCTATGCGGCGAGCTTCCTCGTGTTCGTCCTCACCGCCTCCGACGACCACTTCCTGCACCGCCCCGCGTCGGCCTACGTGCTCGCGATCGCGGTCGTGTACCGCGCGGTCGTGCTCGCGCTCGTCGCGATGGGTCTGCTCCGTGACGACCGGGGAGAACCCGGCCGAGCGGTCGCGCCCGACGAGGTCGATCTGCGGGATGCGAGTGACGAGGTCGCCGGCGAGATCAGCGACGCGCGCGTGTACTCCGAGCGCGGATGAGACCGAACGTGGGAACCGTCGGCGGGAACCGGAGCCCGATCAGCAGCGTCGGAGCGGTTGTGAGACACACCGGCCCACGGAAGCGGCGAGCATGGCGCGGAGGGAAGGTGCTCGTTGTGATGGCGGCGTTTCTCGCCGGGTGCTCGAGCTCGGCGGCGAGGTCGTCGGGCCAGGCGTCGGCTCGGCCCCATGGGCAGCCTGCCGCGACCGCGACACGCGAGGGCGCCGCGCAAGCCCTCGCGGATCGCATGCTCACGGAGGCGATCGTTCCGCGCAACGCGCGACCGTCGAACGTGGCGCCGCCCTCGATCTTGCCCGGGCCGTACCTCACCACGGGACTCCCGCGCCAGCGCGTGTACGCCGACGCGCACAGGTTGTGGACCGTCTCGGCACCGCCGCGGGCGGTGATCGCCTTCGCCACCGCGAACGTTCCCCGCGGATTCACGCAGAACGGCGCCGGATCCGAATCGCTCGACGGCGTCACCGCGCTGCAGGTGGACCAGCCCTTGTCGAAGCTGCCCGCGAACGTGTTCTCGGCCGAGCTGGAGTGGGCGGTGACCGCGGCCGGGGCCGGTTCCTTGCTACGCGTGGACGCAGTGGTGGGATGGATTCCGCTCGAGCGCCCCGGTACCCCGAGGTTGCCCGCTATCCGTGTCGCCGTCGGCACCGGCTGCCCGCCGTCGCTCGCGCGCGCTCAGGACGTCGACAATCCCGCCGGCGAACGCGGCCCGCTCCTGCTACCGGCCCTCTCTCCGACCGCCGCACTCATCTGCTCGTACGACGGGGGTCTCGTGAACCGGGCCTTGAGCAAGCGGCGGCTGCTCGACGGCGCCCAGGCGAAGGCCTTGGCGTCGGTGATCCGCGGCATGGTCCTCATGCCGGATCTGGGAGCGCACGGATGCCCGATGGATGTCGACGCGACGAAGGTTCTGGCGTTCTCCTACCGAGATCACCCCGATGCCGATCTCTGGTGGCACGCGAGCGGTTGCCAGAGCCTCGACAACGGTTACCTCTATACGACCGAAGGCGGGAATCCGAGCTTCTACAACGGGTTGGCGGGCGCGTTGCAGCATCTGCCCGGCTGAGGACCGCCGTCACGCGCGCGTGGCGTGCTCCGCGTACCACTTGTCCCAGTCGGGCGTGAAGTATTCGAGCCGGACCTTCTTGTACTCCTTGATCGACCACAGCAGGCAGTGCTCGTCGACCCCGGTCTCGGCGCGGATCGCGTCGATCGTCGCCTCGCAGTCGCGCGCCGAGCGACCGTGCACCATCGTGAACACGCTGTAGGGCCAGTCGTCGTACGTCGGCCGCCGGTAACAGTGCGACACCGCCGCGAATCCCGCCATCTGGGGCCCGATCTCGTCGAGCCGGTCTTCGGGCACCGCCCACACGCCCATCGCGTTCGCCTTGAATCCCGCGCTGCGGTGATTCATCACCGCAGCGAACCGGCGCATGAGCTTGCGTTCCTTCAGCGACCGGATGACCACGAGGACGTCGGTCTCGGTCGTGCCTGCGCCGATCTGGTCTGCGTACACCGCGAAAGGGCGCTCGACGTTGGCGAGGTCGTGCTGCACGACTCGGATCGTCGCGAGCTCGAGCGGGGAGAGCTCGGGTGCGGGCATCTCGGCTTTGCGTTCCGGTCGCTCGTGCTCCAGCACCTCGGCTTTGGCGTCAGCCGCGGTCTGGCCCGTCATGTCGAGCTTCACGCCGATCTTGTAGAGCTTCAGCGTGGGCAGGAGGCGCGTAACGCGCGAGCCCGACTCGCGGTGGAGCAGGTCGACGTGTTCCTCGAGAGAGTCGCCCGGCGGGACGGCAACCGTGTACCAGAGGTTGTACTCGTGGTTGCGTTTGTAGTTGTGGCTCACGCCGGGGTGGCCGCTGATCACGGAAGCCGCGTCGTCGATGCGGTCCGGCTCGACCTTGGCCGCGATCAGCGCGGACGTGTAACCGAGCGCGCGGGTGTCGAAGATGGCAGAGAGCTGACGCAGCACGCCGGCCTCTTTCACCTTCGCGATCCGCTCGCGTACGGTCGGTTCGTCGACGGAGAGACGTTCTCCGAGCACGGCGAACGGGCGCGCCTCCAAGGGAAAGTCCCATTGCACCGCGTTCAGCAGCTCGCGGTCGAGGTCGTCGAGCGTTTCTTCGGTCACTACAGCAGCTCCTCGCGGTGGCCGACCCGCCCATCGTCGCGCGAACGGCCCGGGCTCCTCGATTCAGACCCGGCGTCAGAGTGGGAGGGCACCGGCGGGCCGCACTCAGCCGGTCGTCGCGCCGAGCTGGACGTGGACCTCGACCGTGTCCTTCCCGCGGCGGAGGTCGAGATCGATGACCTTTCCCGGATCCATGCCTCTCACGAGCGCCGTGAGTTGGGACACCGAGTCGACGGGCCGCCCGTCGACGGACTCCACCCGATCGTCTACCCGCGCGCCCGCCTTGGCCGCGGGCGCGCTCTTCGGCACCGCGACGAACATGGGCCCGGTCGGCGTGTCGACACCGCGCACGCCCAACGTCCCGTGGGTCGCGACGCCGTTCGCATCGAGTTGGTGGGCGACTTCGACCGCGACGCCGATCGAGACCGCGAACGTCGTCGTGCTCCCGTTGACGTGACCGAGAACGATCCCGGCGACCGAGCCGGAAGTGTCGACGAGCGCGCCGCCGACGACGGCGTTGTTGCTCGCGGCGTCGGTCTCGAGGAGGCCGCTCGTCGTCGGTCCGGTTTCGCTGGCGACCATCGCGTCGTTCGACGAGGTCATCCCGCCGCTCATCCAGGGCGACTTCGAGCCGGGCATCGTGGCGCCGAGCAGGTAGACCGACGTGCCGGTCGTCGGGGTCTTGATCGCGAGGGGCGCGGCCGGGACGTCGGTCTGGTCGTCGAGGTCGAGGAGGACGAGATCCGTCACGAGGTCGCGTCCCACGACGTGAGCCGGGTGCCGGCGACCGTCGGCCGTGACGATCTGCACTTGCTCGGCGTCCCCGACGACGCGGGTGCTCGTGAGGACCTCGGAGCCGTGGCGCACGCAAACGCCCGATCCCCGGCGCGATCCCGTCACGTCGCTCGCCAGCACGGCCACCACCGAGGGGCTCAGACTGGCCAGCGTGTCGGTCGCGCTGGAAACAGGTGTCGTCGCCGCGTCGACGACGTGGGCGCTCGACGGCGCGTTCGACGAGCGGTCGAAGGCCCCGGCGATCGCCAGCACGGCGACGGCGAGCAGGGCGCCGGTGGCGCCGGCGAGGACGGGCACCAGCCACGGGAACGGTCGGTGCCGTGCACCCGGCCGCTCGGCTTCGGGCGGCGCGAACCCGGCCCCGAGAACCGAGAGCTCGGTCGGGTGCAGCCAGACCCGGTCGAGCGGATCCGGGAGCCGGCGAGGCCGACGGTCCGCGTCATCGGGCTCGTCACCGACGTCGTCCTCGGGCACCTCGTCGTGCGCGTCGAGGGGCTCGTCGTCGTGGCCGTCGCCTTGCCCCATCGCCGAGCGAGTGTACCGACGGCCTCGCCCGGTGCGACCGCGGGCAGGCGTCCGAGCAGGGCTGTTCCGTAGACTCGCGGCCGTGCTCCGGCCCTCCCCCGACGCGCGCGACTGGGTCGCGCTCACCGACGCTGCGATCCCCGCGGCCGGGGCGGCGGAGTGGGCGACGGTCCCGGCGGCCGGCGCGGTGGTGTCGTTCGCCGGCGTCGTGCGCGATCACGCCGAGGGCCGGTCGGGCGTCGAGGCGATGACCTACGAGGCCTACGCCGAGCCCGCCGAGCGGGCGATGCGCGACATCGCGGGCGACATCCGGCGCCGGTGGCCGGGGGTGGAGCGGATCGCCCTCTTGCACCGCGTCGGCGACCTCCGGCTGTCGGAGACCTCCGTCGTGGTCGTCGTCTCGGCCGAGCATCGGGGGGTCGCCTTCGAAGCTGCGGAGTTCGCGATCGATACGTTGAAGGAAACGGTGCCAATCTGGAAGCAGGAGCACTGGGCGGGCGGCTCGGACTGGGCAGTCGAGCAGCACGTCATTCGTCCCGCGGTGCAGCCCACCGCGTCGAGCACGGAGCGCTGAGTGGGATTCCTGATGATCGCCGTCCTCGGCAGCATCGTCGGTATCAGCGTTGTCCTGCTCCGGAACCGACGCCCGAACTCCATGGAACACAGCATCGACGAGTTCGAGCGCAACCTCCGCGCGCTCGCCCCCGATGCGCCGGTGCGCCGTCGGCGCCGGGCGGAGTGAGAGGCGATCCGACCTGCCGCGCGACCTCGCGATCGACCTCGGCACCGCGAACACGCTGGTGTACGCGCGCGGAAACGGGATCATCCTCAACGAGCCGACGGTCATTGCACTGAACAGTCGCACGCAGGAAGTGCTCGCGATGGGGCACGAAGCGTGGCAGATGATCGGGCGGACGCCCGGCTACATCGTCGCCGTCCGGCCGCTGCGGGGCGGTGCGATCACCGACTTCGACATCACGCAACGCATGATCCGCCTCCTGTTCCAACGGGCCGGAGTCAACCGGATGTCGCGCGCCCGCGTGCTCATCTGCGTGCCCTCCGCGATCACGCACGTCGAGAAGCGGGCGGTGCTCGAAGCGGCGCGGCGAGCCGGCTCCGCGCAGACGCACCTCCTCGAACAGCCGATGGCCGCGGCGATCGGCGCCGGGCTTCCCATTCACGAGCCCATGGGGAACATGGTGATCGACATCGGCGGCGGTACCACCGAGGTCGCGGTCATCTCGCTGGGAGGGATCGTCGCGCTCGAGGCGCTCCGCGTCGGATCGTTCGACATGGACTCCGCGATCCAGGCCTACGTGCGCCGGGAGTACGGCATCGCCATCGGCGAGCGGACCGCCGAGGAGATCAAGCTCGCGATCGGCTCGGCCTACGCGGTCGACGACGAGTTCAAGGCGGAAGTGCGCGGCCGGGACCTCATGTCTGGCCTGCCCAAGACGATCATGCTGGTCCCCGAAGAGGTGCGAAGCGCCATCGAAGAGCAGCTGCGCGCTATATGTGACGCCGTCATCGCGTGCCTCGCGCGCACACCGCCCGAGCTCGCGCAGGACCTCATCTTGAACGGTGTGCACCTCGTCGGTGGCGGCGGGATGCTGCGCGGGCTCGACATGCGCATCGGCGAGGAGACCGACCTTCCGGTGCACCTGGTCGACGCGCCGCTGGAGTGTGTGGTGCTCGGCGCCGGGCGCTGCCTCGAGAGCTTCGACCGCCTGCGCGATCTCTTCATGGAGTAGCGCGCGCAGGCTGCCGCCTCAGCGCGTGATGTTCAGGAGGTCTTCCGCGGCCTGGCGGACCTGCCAGTCGGGATCCGAGCCCGCCGCGCGCAGGCGGGACTCGACATCCGGACCGTCGAACGCCGCGAGCGCGAGCACGGCGCGCCGGCGGATCGCGGGCTTGTCGTTGCACGCCGCGAGCACGAACGCGAGCGTCGCCGGGTCGCCCTGCGCGCCGAGCGCGGCCACCGCCGCTTCGCGGACGAGCGCGTCCGGGTGCGTCGAGGCCGCATCGGTGAGGGCGGTGATCGCCGCTCGCGTCGGGACCGGATGTTCGCCGATCGCGTACGCGGCCGCTTCGGCGACCCAGAGGTCGTCGTCGCCGAGCAGCCCGACGAGTACGGAGCACGGAGCGGACCGGCCGAGTCGAGGTGCCACCTCCGCGGCCCGGCGGCGTACACCGGCATCCGGGTCGGCCGCCGCGCGCCTCCACGCCGGAGTGCTCACGCGCCGACCGGCGCGTTGCACCAGCGCCGCGATGGCCACGGCGCGGACCCGTGGATCGGGATCGGTCGCCGCGGCGGTAGTCAGTTCGTGCGGATCGTCTTGCATCGATACCGATGCGGCGCGGGTGATCCTGTCCTCGGTCGGCCTGTCCTCGGTCGGCCTGTCCACGGTCGTGACGCTACCGGGACAATTCGCTACAGCGATGGCGCCGCGATGCCGATCCCTCTCGTGACGAGACGGGTTGGCCCGAGCGGATCATTGCCCCCGGATCGTCGCGTCTCCGGAGTCGGTGTCGAGGACGGGGCGACACCGGCCCGGCGACGTCGGTCGCCGCCGGCAGGTCTCGGGCGCGGTCAGCCGCCCATGTTCGCGGCGACGGCCATGATCGCGATGGCCACCGAGCCCGCGAAGAGCGCCACGCCGAGTGCGGTGACCATCACGAGGGCGAGGATGCGTAGCACCGCGGACGCAGGACGACGTACCGGTGCGGGTCGTAGGGGTGCGCCGCTCCGCCGCGCCCTGGCCGCGGGGGTCGGCGTGGCAATCTGTTCAGCGATGGACATGTCGCCGCTCCTCGGCCTCTCGCGCGTCTGGTCTTCTCTTCGGTCGGCGCGCGGCGTCCAGAGCTGAAGCAATGGAGACCGAGTCCGTCGTGCCGGCCGGCGCCGGCACCCCACCGACGTTCGAGCCGCCGGCGCCCTCGGAGCGCCCGCGCCGGTCGTGGCCGTCGGTCATCGCTCTCGCCGTCGGCGGCGTGGTGGCCCTCGCGATCCTCGCCGGATTCGTGATCCGGGTTCCCTATACGACGCTCGCGCCCGGCGACGCAGTGTCGCTTCCGCCCCGCATCACGATCGACGGCGCGAAGACGTTCGATCCGCGCGGCGACATCCGCCTGCTGTTCGTGCGCGAGGCGAATCACGTCAATCTGTGGCAGTACATACGTGCGCGCCTCGACTCCGACATCGACATCGCGAAGGATGCCGACGTCAACCCGGGCCGGTTGACGCCCGCGCAGCTCAACGACGAAGCACTCGAGCAGATGTCGGAAGCGAAGAACTACGCGACCGCGGTCGCGTTGCGGGCGGCGGGATTCAAGGTGAAGGCCGCACCCGGACTGCTGGTGAGCGATCTCACACCAGGCATGCCCGCGATCGACGCGCTCACATGGGGTGACGTCATCCTCGCGGTCGACGGCAAGGAGATCACCGACTCGAACCAGCTGAGCGACGCGATCGCGCGGCACGAGGTCGGTGAATCGGTCTCGCTCCTCGTGGAACGCGCCGGCAAGAAGCTCACCATTCCCGTCAAGGTGGGCCGCTTCACCGACGACCCGTTGAAGGGGCACAAAGGAATCGGCGTGGAGCTCGCGCCGCGCTTCAGCTTCCCGTTCGCAGTGCATGTCGACACGACCAACATCGGTGGCCCGTCCGCGGGTCTCGCGATGACGCTGGCGATTCTCGACGACCTGACCCCGGGCGATCTCACCGGCGGCCAGCGCGTGGCGGTCACGGGAACGATCGATCCGGACGGGAATGTGGGCGAGATCGGCGGCATCGAGCAGAAGGCCGTCGCGGCCCGGGCCGCGCACGCGACGTTGTTCATCGTTCCGCAGTGCTCCCCTGACGACCCGCCGGCCGCGCTCGCGACGTGCAAAGCCGATCTCGCCCGAACGCAGAAACGGGTCGGGAGCAAGATCAAAGTCGCGCCCGTGGCCACGCTCGACCAAGCGCTCGGGGTGTTGCGCGACGCCGGAGGAGCTCCGGTGTCGACGACGGTGCCTGCACCCTCGACGACCGTCGCGGCCTGAGCATCACGCGCGTCGGGACGACTTTCTCGCGGCGCGCGATTATCATGCGGTCCAGGCGGACGCACGGCATCCCTCGATCTCGGGGGTATGGGGGTTCCGATGAACGAGTCCGACCGGCGCCAGCGGGTGATCTCGAGCACACCACGACTCTCGGCCGACGACGTCGCGAACCGCAGCTTCGCGAAAGGGGTTCGCGGCTACAGCGAGACGGAGGTACGCGGGTTCCTCAAGCGTGTCTCCGAAGAGATCGCCGCCGCGCGCGGCCACGAACAGCAGCTCGAGGACGCGATCGACGCGCTCGAGGAGCAGGTGCGGGCGCCGCGGCCCCTCTCGGAGCAGGAGCTGCTCGACGCGCTCGGTGACGAGACCGCGCGGCTGCTGCGGTCGGCGCGCGAGGCCAGCGACGACATCCGGCAGAAGGCCGAGGAACGCGCCGCGCTCCTCGTAGAGGAAGCCGCGGCCGCCGCCGAGCGGACGCGCGCGGATGCTGCCGCGCTGCTCGAATCACGGCGCGCCGAGGCCGAGGCGCGTTCGGCGGAGCTCGTGTCCGAGGCCGAAACTCGCGCGATGTCCGCGCTCGAGGCCGCCAAGACCGAAGCCGAGGCGATCCTCGAACGATCGCGTACGCAGGGTCGCGACATGCTCGAAGAGGCGAAGTCCGCACGCGAGCGCGTGCTCAGCGACCTCGTCCGGCGCCGCGCGCTCCTCAACGGCCAGATCGAGGCGTTGCGCAACGGGCGTGACCACCTGCTCGACGCGTACCGAACGGTGAAGCGCACATTTCTCGACGCGACGGAAGCGCTGGTGCAGGTGGAGGCGCGCGCCGCGGCCGAGCGATCCGCACCGGGTGGGGAAGCGGTCGACATCGCGGCCGAGGTCGCCCAGGAGATCGAGCAGCTCGACGGCGCGATCACGGCCGAGGTCGCCGTGATCGTCGAGGAAACCGTCGTCGACGGCGAGGAGGTCGAACGCGTCAGCGTGCTCCGCGTCGGGCCGGAAGACGATGCGGAGACCGAGGTCGCGACCGCGCTCGCCGACGTCGACACGCTCTTCGCCCGGCTGCGCGCGGGCCACGACGAGGCGCTGGCCGACGCCGGCGCGCCCGTGGGTCCCGGCGACGAGGCGCCCGGCGACGAGGCGGGCGAGGGTCGTGTCACCGCGGCGGAATGGCGCGCCGACCGCGACCGTGTCATCGATCCGCTCGTGCCGTCGCTCTTGAAGCGGGCCAAGCGCCGGGCCCAGGACGATCAGAACGCCCTGCTCGACTCCGTGCGGCGCCACAAGGGTCGCCCGACCGCGCAGCAGGTGCTCGGCGACGCCGACGGCACCCGCGACGGCTGGATCAAGGTGCTGCGCGAAGCGGTCGATCAGGCGTACGGCGCGGGGCGGGCCGCGGCGGGCGCGACTCCCGAGATGGCAACCGACGAGCTCACGGGCGAGGCGGCCGACGCGGTGGTCGCGCCACTGCGTGAGCGCCTGACCGTGGCGATCGACTCGGGCGACGAGCACGACACGGGCGGGCTCGTGGAGCGGATCGGTGCGCGCTATCGCGAGTGGAAGAACCAGTCGCTCGAACACGCGCTCGTCGAGACGCTGGCGGCCGTCTGGGCGCGCGGCGTGTACGACGCGGTTCCCGACGACGCGGTTCTCTGGTGGATTCCGTGCCAGGAAGGACGTTGCTCCGACTGCGACGACAACGCACTTGAGCCAACCGTCAAAGGCAAGCAGTTCCCGACCGGGCAGGTCGCGCCGCCCGCGCACCCCGGGTGCCGCTGCCTGATCGCGCCCGCGGGTTTGCTCACGGACCGCTGAGCGCGCCGGTCCGCGCCCTCTGCCGGACCCACTCGTGACGTACTATCCGCAGGATGCAACCTGCGCCGGTCGAGGGCCGTCGACGTCCGTTCGGCCTGCGGGGCTGGCTGATTGTTGGCGCCGTCCTTGTCGTCATCTTGTTGCTGAGCCTGCGCGGGCTCGCACGCTTTTACACCGACTATCTGTGGTTCAAAGACGTCGGGTTCGCGCATACGTGGCGTTCGTTGCTCTCCGCGAAGATCGTCCCGGCGGTGATCTTCTCGGTCATCTTCTTCGTGGTGATGCTCGTCAACCTGATCGTCGCGGACCGGGTCGCGCCGCGGTATCGAGGCACGGGTCCCGAGGACGAGATCATCGAGCGCTATCGCGGATACGTGGCGCCGTACGCGGGGCGGGTGCGCGTCCTCGTCTCCCTGTTCTTCGCGATCGTCATGGGATCGGGCGTATCCGCGCAGTGGCAGAACTGGATCCTGTTCTCGAACTCGACGTCGTTCGGGATCAAGGACGCGCAGTTCCACAAGGACATCTCCTTTTACGTCTTCCGCCTCCCGTTCCTGCAGTTCGCGGCCGGGTGGACCTTCGCGGCGCTGCTGGTCGTGCTGATCGTCTCCGCGGTCTTTCACTACCTGAACGGCGGGATCCGCTTGCAGAGCCCGTTCCAGCGAGTGACGCCGCAGGTGAAGGTGCACCTGTCTGTGCTGCTCGCGGTCATGGCGCTGACGAAGACCTACCAGTACTACCTGGCGCAGTTCGCGCTCACGAAATCTCACAACGGCTTCGTGGACGGGGCCACCTACACCGATGTCCACGCGCATCTCCCGGCGCTGCGCCTGCTCATCGTGATCTCCATCGCGGCCGCGGGCTTGTTCATCGTGAACATTTGGCGGCGCGGCTGGGTGTTCCCGATCATCGCCGTCGGTCTGTGGGGCTTCATCTCGATAGTGGTCGGCACCATCTATCCCGCGGTCATCCAGAAGTTCCAGGTCCAGCCGAACGAACTCTCGCGGGAGACGCCCTACATCAAGTTGAACATCGCCGCGACGCGCGACGCCTTCGGCCTGGCGAACATCAGCACCAAGACCTTCAACTACAGCCAGGGGCTCGCGAAGTCGGCGACCGCGGCCGCGCAGACCTCGACGATCGACAACGTGCGCCTGTACGACCCCCTCCCGGCACAGGACGCGTTCAAGACCACCCAGGAGTTCACTCCCTTCTACCAGTTCAGCGACGTCGACGTTGATCGGTACACGATTGGCGACGAGTCGGCGAAGCCGATCCTCGCCTCGGTACGCGAGCTGGATCAGGCTCACCTGCCCGACAACTCGTGGACGAGTCAGCACCTCGTCTACACGCACGGCTACGGCGCGGTCGCCGCGGCCGCGAACGAGGTCAACGGCGATCAACCGAGTTACGTGCTGTCGAACATCCCGCCGACCGGCAATCTGAAGATCGACCCGAAGTACACCGGTGTGTACTTCGGTGAGGGCATCGGCGGTTACGCCGTGGTCGATACGAAGGTCGCCGAGCAGGAAGTGACCACGGGCGGGTCGACGAAGACGACGACCTATCAGGGGAAGGCCGGCGTCAAGGTGTCGAGCCTGCTGCGCAAGGCCGCTCTCGCGCTGCGATTCGGTGACTGGAACCTCCTCGTCTCCGGCCAGGTCACTGACCAGTCGCGAGTCATCTACATCCGCGACATCATGCAGCGTGTAAAGACGATCGCCCCGTTCCTCAAGTTCGACTCCGATCCGTACCCGGTGGTGGTCGGGAATCGGATCCAGTGGGTGCTCGACGCGTACACGACCACCAACGACTACCCGTACTCACAGTCGATCCACCCGGACGAACCGCCGGGCAGCGGACTCGACACCGATTTCAACTACGTGCGTAACTCGGTGAAGGCGACCATCGATGCCTACGACGGAACGGTCCACTTCTACGTCGTCGACCCCAACGACCCGATCGTCAAGACGTATCGCAAGGCGTTCCCCGAGGTGTTCGAGGATCTCAGCGCGATGCCCGCCGATCTGCGCGCACACATGCGCTATCCGGAGGACATCTTCAGCGCGCAGACCGAGCAGTACGCGCTGTACCACATCACCGATCCGGTCCAGTTCTTCAACAAGCAGGCGATCTGGGACGTCGCACCGAGCCCCGACACGTCGAGCGCGGCGCCGGTCGCGTCGGCGGTCGCGGGCGGCAACAACGGCGGGCGCAACACGACGTTGCCTTCCGCGGGGAGTCCGATCAAGCCGCTGTACCTCACGCTCGGCCTCCCGCCGGATCCAGGGCAACGCACACCGTCGCCACCGCAGTTCGTACTGGAGCGGTCGTTCACGCCTCGACTCAAAGGCGGCATCCTCTCGGCGTTCGTGTTCGCCCAGTCGGACGGCGCCGACTACGGGAAGCTCGTCGTGTATCAGGTTCCCAATACCGCGGCGCCGTCGCCCGGTCAGGCGGCGACGCTGATCCAGTCGGACCAGTTCATCAGCACTCAGTTCACCCTGCTCGGGAGCGCCGGCTCGCGAGTGATCCAGGGTGACGTGCAGCTGTTACCCATCGGCAACGCGATCATGTACGTGCGTCCGATCTGGATTCTCGGCGAGGGCAGCTCGACGTTCCCGCGTTACCGGTTCGTCGCGGCCGCAGTCGATCAACGCGCGGTGCTCGGCTTCAACATGGAAGACGACATACAGGCGCTCCTCTCCGGCAACCCCACCCAGCTGCAGACGAGCGGGGGAGTGAAATCGAACGGGAGCACGCCCACCAGCCAGACCGGCACTTCGTCGACCACCACGACGCTTCCCGGTTCGCCCACGACCGTGCCGCCGGGGAATGCTTCGGTCGCGGCACTGCTCGCCAAGGCGGATTCCGAGTTCGCGCTCGCCGACGCCGCGCTGACCGCGGGCCAACTCGGCGAGTACCAGCTGCACAATCGGAACGCCCAGGCCGACGTCGCGGCCGCCCAGGCCAAGCTCAATGCCACCGGGTCGACTGCCACGACGGTCCCGGCGGCGGGCAAGACCAGCGACTCCACCGTCGCCGGCGGCGTGACCACCACCACCGGCGCGCCCTGAGTCCTGGCCCCTGGGGGCCCGGCGCTTGGCCGGCCTGCCCGGGATTGTTACTATGGCGGTAGTGTTAATTGCCCGATCGCCGCGGCCGGCTCACGCCCGTCCCGGGCGGCGGATCGGGCCCTGAGGAGGCGTGTGCCGATGGCCGTTTCGGGCATCGATCTGGGCAAGTACAAGCTCGGCTGGCACGACACGGAGAGTTACGCCGTCACGCCGAAGAAGGGCTTGAACGAGCAGGTCGTCCGCGACATCTCGTACCACAAGTCCGAGCCGGAGTGGATGACGAAGTTCCGCCTCAACGCGCTGAAGCGCTTCGAGCGCAAGCCCATGCTCGAGTGGTTCGCCAAGAACATGCCGACGATCGACTTCGACGACATCTACTACTACTTGAAGCCGACGCAGGGCGCCGTCTCCGACTGGGACATGTTGCCCGACGAGATGAAGGCCACGTACGAGAAGCTCGGCATCCCCGAGGCCGAACGCAAGTTCCTCGCCGGGGTCACGAGTCAGTACGACTCCGAAGTCGTGTACCACAAGAACCGCGAAGACCTCGAGCGGCGCGGGATCCTCTTCACGAGCATGGACCAGGCGCTCATCGACTACCCGGACATCGTGAAGAAGTACTTCGGCACCGTCATCCCGCCCGGCGACAACAAGTTCGCGGCGCTGAACTCGGCGGTGTGGTCAGGCGGCTCGTTCATCTACGTGCCGCCGGGTGTCCACGTCGACATGCCGCTGCAGGCGTACTTCCGCATCAACGCCGAGAGCGCGGGCCAGTTCGAGCGGACGTTGATCATCGCCGACGAAGGAGCGTCGGTGCACTACGTCGAGGGCTGCTCCGCGCCGGTGTACAGCAACGACTCCCTGCACTCGGCCGTCGTCGAGCTCATCGCCCGGCCCGGAGCCCGGATCCGCTACACCACGATCCAGAACTGGTCTCCGAACGTCTACAACCTCGTCACCAAGCGGGCGCGGGCGGAGGCGGAGGCGACGGTCGAGTGGATCGACGGCAACCTCGGCTCCAAGCTGACGATGAAGTACCCCGCGGTCGTGATGACCGGTCCGAAGGCCCACGGCGAGGTGCTGTCGGTCGCGTACGCGGGCCCGGGCCAGCACCAGGACGCCGGCGCGAAGATGACCCACGCCGCGCCGGAGACGACTTCGCTCATCGATTCCAAGTCGATCAGCAAGGACGGTGGTCGCACCACCTATCGCGGACTCGTGCGGGTCGAGGAAGGCGCGCACGGCGTCAGGAGCCACGTCCGTTGCGACGCGCTCATTCTCGACGAGGAGTCGCGCAGCGACACGTACCCCTACATGGAGATCGAGGAGAAGGACGCTCGCATCGGCCACGAGGCCACCGTCTCGAAGGTCGGCGACGACCAGCTCTTCTATCTGCAGAGCCGCGGGTTGAGCGAGCAGCAGGCGACGGCGATGATCGTGAACGGGTTCATCGAGCCGATCACGAAGACGCTTCCGATGGAGTATGCCGTCGAGCTGTCGCGTCTCATCGAGCTGAACATGGAAGGCGCGGTGGGGTGAGCTCCGTTCATCCCACCGTTGCTCGGCGGGTCGCGGGCGTTCGCCGCTCCCGCCAGTTTGCTCGCTCCCGCTCGCTCACGGCCGCGTAGCTCACTTCCGCAGTGACTGCCGCGTTCACCTCCGATGCATCGCGTGCGCTCGGCGGGCCGGATTGGCTCGTGCGGCGGCGGCTCGCGGCCGTCGAGCGCCTCGCCGGCGTCAGCTGGCCGACGCCGGCCGAAGAGATCTGGCGCTACTCGCGTATCGACCAACTCGACCTCGAGCGCTACCGGCCCTTCGTCACCGAGGAGCTCGGCGTCGAGGGAGACGAGCGTGCACCCGGTGGCGGTCCGTGGGGCGCGGAGGCCGGCCGGCACGCCGCGATGATCGTCGTACGCGACGGTCGCGTCGTCCACCACGAGGTCGACCCCGCACTCGAGGCGAAGGGCGTGCGCGCCTGCGGTATCGCCACGTGCGACGCCGGGTCGATCGGGGCGCTCGTCGGGAGCGCGTCGAGCGCGTCCGAGGACACCTTCACCGTCCTGCACGACGCCTTTCTCGCGGGCGGCGCGTTCGTCCACGTGCCCGCGGGTGTCGTCGTCGAGGATCCGATCCTGATCCTGCAATGGTGCGAGGGCGACGGCCGCGCGTCGTTCCCGCACACGCTCGTGTCACTCGAGGAGGGCGCGCAGGCCACGGTGCTCGACCGGTTCGGCTCGCCGTCGACCGACCATCTCGTCGACGCGGTGACGGAGCTGCTCGTCGGCGACAGCGCGCACCTGCGCTATCTGAGCGTGCAGGAACACGGATCGCGTACCTGGCACCTCGGCCTGCAACGCGCGCATGTCGGGCGCGACGCGACACTCCGCACATCCGCGGTCGCACTCGGCGGCGATTACGCCCGTCTCCGGAGTGAGACCTTGCTCTCCGGGCAAGGCGCGGAGAGCGATCAGCTCGCCGTGTATTTCGGCGACGGGTCACAGATGCTCGATTTCCGCACCCTGCAGGATCACGACGCTCCCAACACGCGCAGCGACCTCCTGTTCAAGGGTGCGGTCGAGGACACCGCCCGTTCGGTGTATTCGGGCCTCGTGCGATTGCGGCCGGCGGCGCGCAAGGCGAACGCGTCACAAACGAACCGCAACCTCGTGCTCACCGAGGGCGCCGGCGCCGAGTCGATCCCGAATCTCGAGATCGAGGCGAACGACGTCCGGTGCTCACACGCGTCGACCGTCGGTCCGATCGACGACGAGCAGCTCTACTACCTCGAATCGCGAGGCATCCCGCCCGACGATGCCGAGCGGCTGATCGTGCTCGGGTTCTTCGACGATGTCTTCGAACGACTTCCGGTCGGCGCGCTGACGCGCGGTCTTCGGCGCGCGGTCGTCGACAAGCTCGAGCACTCGAGGCCGTGGAGCTGATGGGCACGCTCGTACGCATCTGCGGACGCGACGACATCGCGCCCGGATGCGCGCGCCGATTCGACGTCGACTCCCACCGGATCGCGGTGGTCCGGATCGGCGACGACTTCTACGCGCTCGGCGACCGCTGTTCGCACGCCGACTACTCGCTCTCGGAAGGCGATGTCTGGGCCGACGAGCTCGAGATCGAGTGCCCCAAGCACGGTTCGACGTTCTCGCTGGTTTCCGGCGAGCCGCAAACCTTGCCGGCGACGCAGCCGGTTCCGGTGTACACGCTGCAGGTCGACGGCGACGACGTCTCGGTGGTGTTGCCGTGACGCGCGAGCACGTCCTGCGGATCACCGGCCTGCATGCCACCGTCGCGCGCCACGAGATTCTGCGCGGGGTCGACCTCGAGGTGCGCTCGGGCGAAGTGCATGCGCTGATGGGTCCGAACGGGTCGGGGAAGTCGACCCTGTCGCACACGTTGATGGGCAGCGGCGAGTATGCGGTGACGAGCGGATCGATCTCGATCGACGGCGAGGAGCTGATCGGCCTGCCCACCTGGCGGCGCGCGCAATTGGGGCTGTTCCTCGCCATGCAGTATCCGGTCGAAGTCCCGGGCGTGTCGCTCGAGGCGGTCATCGGCGCGGCGTTGGGCGCGCGCGGGGTGGAACACGCCGACCTGCACGCGCGCGTCGGCGCCGAGGCCCGAGCGCTCGGCGTCCGCGACGAGCTCCTCGTGCGCGGTGTGAACACGGAGTTCTCGGGCGGCGAGAAGAAGCGTGCGGAGACGGTGCAGCTCGCGGTGCTCGAGCCGCGGTTCGCACTGTTGGACGAGATCGACTCCGGGCTCGACATCGACGCGCTGCGCGACGTCGCCCGGCGCGTCGCCGCGCTCGCGCGCGAACGGGAAGTCGGGGTGCTCGCGATCACGCACTACGCGCGGCTGCTGACCGAGCTCCGGCCCGACCGCGTCCACGTGTTCCTCGCCGGCCGCATCGTGCGCAGTGGAGGTCCCGAGCTCGCCGACGAACTGGAGCGGACCGGATACGAGGGCATGGCCGCCGATCTCGGCATCGACGAGCTCACGGTGGGCCTACCGGCCGACGATCCGGACCCCTTCGGCGATCCGACGATCGGCTCGAACCCTTTCGCCGACCCGTTCGCCTAGCACCCGCGCCTCCCATGAGGCGAAGAACCGCGGTTGCCGGTATCGTGCGCCCTGCCGGGCGACAGGGGGCAGAAGTGATGCGGGGGCGTTTTCTCGGGGCAGGCGTTGCCGTCGCGTTGTTCGTCGGAACGGTTGCGTCAGGGCCCGGCGCGGCGACCGCGGCGACCCGAACGCCGGGTGCGGGGGTTGCGTTCGCACGGGCGCGCGCGCAGGTGGCGGCGGCCGAGGCCGGTGCCGTTTCTGCGCAGTCGACCGCGCGAACTGCTGCCGTGGTGAGCGGACCGGTTCCCAAGATCAGCCTGCACGACCCGACTGGCGACGCCTTCGACAGTCTCGGAGACCCGTCGAACCCCCTCGACGACGTCACCGGCGCGGGGATGGCGCAGGACTCGCGCGGAACGGCCTTTGCCGTCACGTTCAAGACCACGGTGAATCCGCGCACGCAGCCGACGTGGCTGCAAGGAAACGCGGCCGTGGTGTGGTTCGTGGACACCAACCGCGACGACATCCCCGAGTACGAGACGTACATGTTCGACAACCCCGACACGGGCCAGCTCGTCGCGCAGGTCCAGGCGCTCAACGCGACGCATCCGTCGTGCAACGCGGCCTTCACGTTGACTGCGGGCGTCGGCTACCGACTCAACGCGCCGGCCGGGTGTCTCCCGCGTATGACGTCCGTTCGCTTCCAGGCGTGCGCCTTCTTCGGCGGCGGACCGACCGACGACACCACCGCGGTCGACTGCGCACCCGATCTCGACCTCAGCACGCCGATCGTCGTCAACGACACCGGTCGTGACGGGTATTGGATGTTGGGTGCGGATGGGCGGGTGTATCCGTTTGGTGGTGCGGTGGGGTTTGCGGGGTTGGTGCCGGGGGCGGTGGCGATGGC
>Ga0335085_10002869_pt1 | contig 31136 bp, 18 predicted proteins | sample Lox_Sample_45_FD_206712 | JGI IMG/M metagenome (GOLD analysis project Ga0335085, IMG submission 206712) | Soil microbial communities from Loxahatchee National Wildlife Refuge, Florida, United States - Lox_Sample_4.5 | ecosystem: Environmental > Terrestrial > Soil > Wetlands | place: USA... | reverse complement strand
TCTATTTGCCGGGCGGACGACTAGTGTGGGCGCAACGTACAGCAATGGGATTTCAATTGCAGTCGAGCGACGATGGGCGGCCGGCTCCCAGGTTTCTGAATCCGACGGCGGGTCCGAGAACATTGCCGCTCACAAACACAGAGACAGGCGCATTTCCGGCAGATGTGCTGCATGACGGACGAATCCTGTTTGAAGCTGGGTTCCCGCTGGGCCAGGGAACCACTCCAGAGATGTATCTCGTCTACGCCGACGGTTCGGGCGTGGAGTCTGTGCGCTGCGATCACGGACGCGCGCGCTGGGGCGGAACGCAACTCGCATCGGGTGACGTGGTGTTTACGCACGGAACGACTCTGGCGCGTTTTACTTCACCGTTGGCGCATGAAGTGCAGATCCCGGCGCCGCGCGGTGAGTACGCGGGCGCGATTGCCGAAACTGCTACAGGCAAATGGTTGTTGAGCGCGCGGGCAATGAAGGAATCAAAATTCGCAATCAAGATCTGGACGCCCGGCCAGGCGGAGATGCAGACCGTTTTGGCCAGGGATGGAGAAGATCTGGTTGAGCCCGTACTTGTTGTGCCGCGCGCACGGCCCAATCGTCATCCATCCGGTCTGCATCCGTGGGACTACGCGAATCTGCTTGCGCTGGATGCGCGCGTGAGCCGCGATGGAGATCTGAGAGGAAAGCCGGTGTCGGTGCGTTTGGAAGCGCAGGATGCAAAGGGTCGTGCGGTTGCAATGGGCACAGCACCGGTTGAAGCGGATGGCTCATTTTTCGTCCGCGTGCCAGGCGACCGTCCAATCCGGTTTGAGCTGCTCGACTTCAAGGGCACGGTACTGCGGCAGGAGCATGGGTGGTTCTGGGCGCGCGGCGGCGAGCAGCGCATCTGCGTGGGATGTCACGCGGGACCGGAACGCGCATCGGAGAACCGCGTGCCGGATGTGCTGATGCGAACAACGGAGCCAGTGGATTTGACCGGCACGAAGGTTGTTGCGAGGGCCGCGCATGGGAATTGATATGAGAACGGCTGTACTTATCGCACTTTTCGGCGCGGTTACGATGACGAGGCTCAACTCTGCGGCGCAAACGCCGACGGGTGCGAGCGAAGTTCCCAAGCAAGGACCGCCCGCGAGCGCGCCGGTCTCACTCCAATCCACCATTCAGTTTGAAGACGCGACGGACAAGTCCGGCATCGACTTCACGCACAGCTTTGGATCGGCCAAGCTTGGTTCGTTGCTTGAGGGCACTGGCGCTGGCTGCGTCTGGTTCGATTACAACAACTCGGGACGGTCCTCGCTTTACGTGGTCAGCGGCAGGCCGCTCGATGACTCGATGCACCCCTATCCACTGAAGGACAAGCCAAACCCGCCCCCGCACAATCATCTTTATCGCAATGATGGCGGCGGCCATTTTACCGATGTAACCGAACAATCGGGGCTGGATCCGGACATGTATTCGGTTGCCGTGACGGCGGCGGACTACGACAACGACGGGCACGAAGATCTGCTCGTAACTGGATACGGAAAGGTTGTTCTTTACCACAACGACGGCAACGGCCACTTTACCGATGTGACCGAGAAGGCAGGCATCAAGGTCAGCGGCTGGGCGATCAGCTCCACATGGCTCGACTACGACAAGGACGGCTGCCTCGATTTGTTTGTGGGGCGCTACGTTAAGTTCGATCCGAAGTATCGCGCGTTCTACGCTGCGGATAACTATCCGGGGCCGCTCGACTACGCCGGTGAGACCAACATGCTGTTCCACAACAACTGCGACGGAACGTTCACGGATGTGACTGAGAAGTCGGGCATTGGCGCCTATGTGGGGCGGACGATGGGCGTGACCGCGGCAGACTTCGACAACGACGGATGGGACGATATTTACGTAGCCAACGACCGGACGGAAAACTTTCTTTTCCGCAACAAGCACGATGGAACTTTTGAAGAGATCGCCAACGATACCGGTGCGGCCTTCGGCCAAAATGGCGAGGCCACTTCGTCGATGGGTCCAGTTGCCGTTGACTTTGAGGGCAGGGGAGTTCTGGATCTTTGGGTGACCGACGGGAGCTATAACCGCTTTTTACGGAACGGCGGAAAGGCAGAGGATGGATCGCCGGCCGCGCAAACGGATTTCGCGAAGACCGGTTTTGAAGATGTGGGGGCTTCGAACGGAATCTCGCAGACCGATGCACAATACGTGAGCTGGGGCTCCGGAGTGTACGACTTTGATAACGACGGCAAACTCGACATTCTGGTTTTTCACGGCGGGCTGATCCATCTAATTCCGCAGGAGCACACGCTCTTTCGCGGACTTGCCGACGGCCGCTTTGAAGACGTTTCGCGCGAAGCCGGCTCCGTATTGAGCGACCGCACGGTGGCTCGCGGCGCTTGCTTTGCGGACTACGAGAATAACGGCAAGGTCGATGCCTACGTAGTGAATCTCGGCGCAGAAGGAAAGCTGCTTCACAACGTTTCAGCCAACACGGGCCACTGGATTGAAGTGAAGCTGGTGGGCACAAAGAGCAATCGCGATGGAATCGGCGCGCGCGTGGAAGTGACGGCCGGAGGCAAGCGATGGACGGCCGAGCGCGTGGCCAGTTCCGGCTTCCTGTCGCAGAATGAAGGCCGGTTGCACTTCGGACTCGGGACGGCGGGCGCTATCGACAAATTGATCGTTCGCTGGCCCAGCGGGATCGTGCAAACGCTCGAAGCGCAGCCGGTCGATCGCATTCTCACGGTTCAGGAGCCGGGAGAGAGGAAGCCGCGATGAGACGCACTTCAAGCAGAGAACAGATGCAACCCAGTTTGGCTGCGGGTTTCTGCGCTCTGACGGCGGCACTTTTCTGCATGATGCTTTGGAAAGTTGGGACAGTCGACGCTGCTGCCCCTGCCGGAGACGGAGCAGAACCTGGATATGCGTCACCACTGGAGCTTTTGCTTTCACCCGGCGGCGAGCGTATCTATGTTCTCTGCAACGAGAGCGACGAGGTGAGAGTGCTGGATGCGGGCAGCTACGCGCCGATCAAGAACATCGCAGTTGGCCACGTGCCGCGCGGATTCTCCATGTCGCAGGACGGAACGCGGTTGTTTGTCACGAACTCGTGGGACGATACGGTGTCTGTGATCGACACACGGTCGCTGGATGTTGTGGCCACCTGGCCGGTGGGCGCGGAACCGTCCGGAGTGGTGGAAGATCGGGCTGGACAGTATGTATTTGTTGCCAACCGGATTTCCGGCGACATTGCGGTTCTGGATGCGCAGACAGGAAGCGAGGAAAAGCGCCTGCTGGCAGGGCGGGGCGCTAGCTATCTTACGCTCTCGCCGGATGGCCGGCTGATTTATGCAACGCATATCTATCCCAATCCGACCGCGCTGCGCACGGGCCTGGAAAACCGCACGCCGCCCGAATCGGAGATCACGGTGATCGATGCGCGAAAAGCCGAGGTCGTCGATCGGATTCCATTGCATTCAATCGCGGGAGTCTTCCACGTAGCGCTATCGGCCGATGGACGCCTTGGCGCTGTGGCCGAGTTTCACCCCAAAAACATGATTCCGCTGGCGCACCTCGAACACGGCGGAGCGTTCGCATACACGCTTACGCTTTTCGGCGCGGCGGTGGGCAAGCCGGTGGAGATTCCGCTCGACGAACTTGACCGATATGCTTCGCAGCCGTTTGGCGTGGCTATGGCGCCCGATGGAACGCGTCTTTATGTCTCTCTTGGCGGATCGGAGAGTGTGCTGGCGATCGATGTGCCGCGCTTGCTGCATTTTGTTCATTCGCGACCGAGGCCTGCGTCGGGATCATTTGCGCAGGATCTTTCAGTCAGTGGGAACTATGTGATCGCTCGCATTCCCGTGGGCCATAATCCGCGCGGGATTGCACTGAGCGGCGATGGCAGCAGGCTCTACGTGGCCAACCGGCTCGACGACACGATCAGCGTCATCGACACGAAGACACTAAGCGTCGCCAAAACGATCACTCTCGATGGACCCAAGGTCACCACCCCGCTTCGCCGGGGCGAACAGACGTTTTATTCGGCACACTATTCGTTTCAGGGCCAGATCAGTTGCTCAAGCTGTCACATCGATTCGACGTTTGATGGGCTGCAGTGGGATCTGGAGCCAGATGGATTCGGCATCGACATCGTAGACAACAAAATGCTCGAAGACATCAAGGACATCGCGCCCTACAAGTGGACCGGCGGCAATCCGAACCTGCCTACCGAGTGCGGCCCGCGCACGGAAAAATACTTCTGGCGCTCGGAGAATTACAACGACCTGCAACTGGCCGATCTGGTTCTTTATATTCGCAGTCTTCCTGCGCGGCCCAATCGGTGGCGCCTACCGGGCGGAGAGCTCACACCGGCGCAGGAGCGCGGCGAGGCGATCTTCGAGCGCACAGCCGATAACTTCGGCAAGCCGATACCGCTCGAGAACCGATGCTCCTATTGTCACAGCGGGCCGCAGGGCACCGACCGAAAGCTGTTTGACGTGGGGACGCGTAAACCCACCGACACCACTGGGATCTTTAAGACGCCGCAACTGACCAACATTGCGATGACGGGCCCCTTTTTGCACGATGGATCGGCGCGGACGATGGAAGAGATTTGGACTATCTACAACCCCGATGACAGGCACGGGCGCACCAATGACCTGACCAAGGACGAATTGAACGACCTGATCGAATACTTGAGGACGCGATGAAGAGATTTGCCGACAAGAAATGGAATGTGATGGCGTTTCTTGCGGTCGTGTTCGTGGCGACTGCGGTGCAGCGCGGACTTGCCCAGGCGGCACCGCATCCGCATCGCGGCGCGGCAGCGACCACGACGGTTCCACACGTGCCGCGCTTTCGGTTTGAGAACTTCACTACTGCGGACGGCCTCCCCGACAATCATGTTTATGCAGTACTTGTGGATGGCGATAGAGTTTGGGCGGGCACAGACAATGGTCTGGGTCTTTACGAAGACGGAAAGTGGAAGACCTATTCGACAAAGGATGGTTTGGCACACCGTGCCGTGCTTTCACTGGCGCTGGACAAGCGCACGGGCGATGTGTGGGCCGGCACAATGGGTGGGCTGAGCCGCATTTCCGGCGGGCGGATCGTCAGCTACACGCAGTTGAACTCGGGATTAAGCAACGACGTGGTCTACGGTGTTTCAGTAGAAGGCGAAAACGTGTGGGTGGCCACGGCGGCCGGAGCATGCAGGCTCAACATGCATACCGGCGAGTGGTCGCTGTATAACGAGCGCAACACGCCGATGCGGGAGATTTGGGTTTACGGGGTTTCGGCGACGGCAACGAAAGTCTACTTTGCCGTTTGGGGCAGCGGGCTGATTGAGTACGACCAGAAGACGGGTCGATGGGATCTGTACGACGACCCCGATGGTGAAACCGAGCTTGTGCTTTTCAAAGATCAGGGCCTGATTCACGATATTGTTTCATCGGTCAGCTATGTCGACAACATCGTTTGGGCAGCGACGTACTTCGGCGACAGCCGATACGACGGTCGCTACTGGCACAACTTTCTGACAAAAGACAGCGGACTGCCCTCTAACTTCACGAATTTTGTGAAGGGAATGGATGCCAATCATGCCTGGTTCTGCACCGATAAAGGGTTGGCGTATTACGACGGCGCGAACTGGGCTGTTTACACCCGCTCGCTTCGTTCGCACAAGCCGGTCATGACGGTGCGCGATGCGAAAGGAAATGTCACGGAGATTCCCGTCACCAGCGGGCCCGCACACAACTACATTCTCGGCATCGACTTCCAGGGTAGCGATATCTGGGTGGCCACTGCCGAGGGGTTAAGCCATGGAGTTCTTCAACGATAGGAAAGAGGAGCGAACACGATGAGTGCATTTGCTGAAATTCTGGAGACTATCGCGCAAACACCGGTGAGGAAGCGCGCGATCACCAATCACGAGGTGCTGAACGAAGCCCACGCTTATGCCAAGCCAAGTTCGTTCTCGCGCGGAATGAGGATTGATCTGAACGGCCTGACGATTCTGTTGATCTCGGGCACGGCGTCGATTGACGAGCACGGAGTGAGTGTCCATATTGGCGACTTTCGAGCGCAGATGCGGCGCACGCTCGCCAACATCACAGGATTGCTGGCCAGCGAAGGATGTACCTGGCACGACATCGTGCGCACCACGTGCTATCTGCGCGACATCGAGCGCGACTACGAGGCATTCAACGAAGAGCGCACGGCGTTTTTCAAAGAGCAAGGGCTTGACCCTCTGCCCGCATCGACAGGCATCCAGGCAATTTTGTGCCGGCCGGAACTTCTGGTGGAGATTGAAGCGATCGCCATGTTTCGCACGGAAAAGGCCGATAGCGGCAAGGAGTAGCCGATATGCGTTTCGGAATCGTGCCCATTGCGGCGTGCGGACTGGCTTTGGGCGCCGGGGTAACCCTCGCGGCGCAGAGCGACAGCGTGTGCGAATGCGGCAAGCATCCGCCCGCGCCGCCACGCGACCGCACGGTGAAGCCCTACGCAGGTGAGCCGCAGAACCTGAGACCGTACGCAAAGTTTGAACAGCCATACTTCGAAAATTATCTCGAGCCCAACATCTACGCGGGAGCGGGGCGGGACATTCCCGACCCAAAGGATGTCACGGAGGTGAGGATCGGTTTTTTCGGTCCGGTCGAGCCTGGTCCGGATCAAGCGGACGGCCTGCGAATGCTGCACGGGGCGCAATTGGCTGTAGAAGAGGCGAACGCGCGCGGCGGTTATGGCGGCAAGCCGTTCAAACTGATGCTGCATAACGACTACAACAATTGGCAAGCCAACGCAGTTTATGGGACCAACCGTCCGACTGAATCGGCGATCTGGGGATCAGCCTCGGACGAAGCCGTGAAAATGATTTACGACGACCAGGATTGGGCCATCTTCGGGTCGATCAGTTCGGAATCCACCCATATCATCTTGCGCGTGGCTCTGAAGGCCGAGATTCCGATTGTTAATTCCGCTTCGACCGATCCGACAATCCCAGAGACTTATGTCCCGTGGTATTTCACCGATCTGCAGGACGATCGCGTGCAAGCCTATACGCTGGCCCACCACATCTATTCAGAACTTAGCCTCAAGCGGATTGCGCTGCTCAGAGTCAATAATCGCTATGGGCGGATGAGCGCTCCCAAGTTCAGGAGCGCATCCGTGCGGCTGGGTCACCCCGTGGTGATCGAGCAGAAGTTTCTGCCGGGCGATACGGATTTTTCGCGCGAATTGCAGATCATCCGCGATTCGCGCGTCGACGGAATTGTGCTTTGGACGGATGAGGGCGAGGCCGCAGGCATTTTGAAACAGATGCGCGCAATGGGCATGAAGCAGCGCGTCTTCGGCTCCTACCGAACGCTGGGGCCGGATCTGCTTACTCAGGCCGGCAGCGCCGCGGAGGGCTTCGAAGCTGTATTTCCTTATGACCCGACGCGCAAGGACCCGCGCTGGTTGGATTTCAACCGCCGCTTCGAAGCTCGATTCGACGAGCAGCCCGAGCAGTTTGCTTCGTTAGCCTACGACGCGATGAATGCGCTGCTCGACTCGATCTGCAAAGCCGGGCTGAATCGCGCGCGCATTCATGACGCGCTCGCGGACATAGAAGAGTATGACGGCGTGACGGGGCACATGGTCTTCGATCCGAACCAGAAGAATGTCGCGCCGATGTATCTGGGAAGGGTAGAGGGTGGCGCGATCACTTACCGGCTTGCGACCATGGGAAAACAGCCGCCAGGGCAGGGAACTGCTGATGCGACCAGGGGGTCTGATGATTCAGTGACGCCGTACGCGCGCGTTGGCGAGGATGGGGTGAGCTTTGCGGGTCCGCAATCTGCCAGCCTTCCGCGCGGGCCAGTGCATGTGGTTCTCTTCGGACCAAAAGCTGCAGAGATTGCACGGTCGCCGGAGGTTTTGACGGCATTGCGCGACGGAGCGCACGGGGGATGGGAGTGGGTCATCTTGCCGGTTGAGAGCACACAGAATTGGGGCGCAGCTTCAACGCAATTGGTTCACGCATTGATGGATGAACATGCTGTGGCGATTGTGGCATTGGATCGGGATGCGAGCCATCTTTCGGAGCAGCTGGCGCTCAAATGCTTTGTCCCGGTGGTGGCCCTGAGCAGCGACAAGGCTCTGACTTCGGCCGATATCCCGTGGATTTTCCGGCTGCCGCCAGCAAGCACGCCAGCCGTTGCGTTGCGTCTTCTGTGCGAGGCAGCCGGCCGCGCGGGAGCCAACCCGGAAAAGATCAGGGGTGCGCTGGCGTCGGGGACTGCGTTGGATGGATTGACCTTTCTGCCGACAGGGGAGCCGCGCGAACGATAGCATCCATGCGGATTAAGCAAGTCTTCACGGTCCGATCGCGGATGCATGATAAACTGCCAATATGTCGGGATGGTTCGCCGCTTCTCCGTCCTATCGGCGTGCTCCGCTTGCCTTCGGCCTCTGTCTGCTGGCATTTCTCTTCGCAATTGAAGCCAAGACAGCCTGGTACGGCCCGGCGGCCGGTTTCGGCGGTAGTGTTCGCGCCGCAAAGGCGCAACCCGTGACCTCGCCCGAGGTCGTAGAACATGGTGTGCCCACGCCCGATCCGGCGCACCCCAACGCGGAGTTTGCGTTTCTTTCTCAAACTGCGATCTCGATGTTCGCGGGTTTTCCAGCGCTCTCGCGCGGAGAGGTTTTGCCAGGCCAGAGACTGCGTCCCTTCGCTGCCGGTTTTTCGTATTCAAATCTTTTCCGGCCTCCCCCGATTTCTTAATCCTTTCTTCCTCGCATTTTTATTTCGCGGCTCTTTTTCTGTGCTGAACGATGCAGAATCGTTATGCCCGGATGCAAAGCCGTAAAGGGTGTTCTCGCGAAGAACCCTGTGCTGCATGAAAGGCTAAGCACGCCAGCGTAATTGGCAAGAGGTCAACCAGATTCAAGGGGGCTGCGTCCAACGCAATGCGGCCTGCCCTTCATTCGTTCAATTCCCATTTGATTTCATGCGCCGCGGCGATACACGGCGTCGGGAACCAGGAGTAAGTTCGACATGCCTAAACGAATTCTTCTCTTTATTGTGGTAGCCTGCGCGGCCGCCGGTATCAGTTCGTGCCATTCTAGCGGAGCAGGCCCGGAGGCCAGCGCCGCTACCATTCCTTCGGCACGTGTCGCAACCGCGCAGCGGGGCGACATCACCCATGTGCTCACGTTGGCCGGACAGTTTCAGCCTTATCAAATGGTCGATGTACACCCCAAGGTGAGCGGCTACATGAAACGCATCAATGTCGACATTGGCGATATTGTCCACCAGGGCGAGACGTTGGCAGTTCTTGAGGTTCCCGAGTTGAAGGCGCAGTTAGAGCAGACGGGTTTTGAGCTAAAGCAGAGCCAGGAGGAGATCGCGAGGGCGCAACATGAAGTGAAGAGCGCCGAGGCGTTGAGCTTTGCGTTGCACGCCCAGTCGGTGCGCCTGCAACAGGCTGCGGCAACGAGGCCCGGTTTAATCGCGCAGCAGGAGTTGGACGATGCGCAGGCCAAGGACCTGAACTCGCAAGCGCAGGTAGATGCAGCCAAGGCCGCGCTGGCTGCCGCGCAGCAACACGCTGAAGCGGCGCGATCGGACAATCAGCGCGTGCAGGCGCTTGAAGATTACACCACCGTGACCGCGCCCATCTCCGGGGTGGTCATTTGGCGCTACGCCGATACGGGGGCGCTGATTCAGGGCGGCGCCAATTCGAACGACCAGACGCTGCCCATCGTAAGGCTTTCGCAGAGCAGTTTGCTCCGCCTGCGAGTCCCCGTGCCGGAAGACGACGTGAAATATGTTCATGAGGGCGACCAGTTACAAGTGCGCGTCGACGCGATCAATCGCTCTTTCACTGGCAAGATCGTTCGCTTCACGCGCGATGTGAGCTTTGAGACGCGGACGATGGAAACCGAAGTGGATGTTGAAAATAAAGATCTATCGATCGCGCCGGGTATGTACGCCAACACTGCGCTCGAGCTTGCAAGCGTCAGGAATGCGGTCACGATTCCTGTTGAAGCTCTGGTGTTGAATGCGCAACAACAGGAGACGGTCTTCGTGCTGGGCGCAAACAACCACATTCACATTCGCGTCGTTCAGGTGGGCCTGGAGGGCTCGAAGCTGGCCCAGATTGTGAGCGGGCTTGATGCCGGCGATCGCGTCCTGATTGGCGGTCAAGAGAAATATCACGACGATGAAGAGGTCAATCCGATCCTCGCTTCGACGCCGGCCTCTGAAACCGTGCAGGAATCGGGCGGCATGATCGACCTGAAATCCGGGGCCAACGGAGGAAGCCAATAATGCCGAAGTTTGCCCTGCGCTATCCATTCTTTATTCTGATGCTTTGCCTTATCGTGCTGCTCGTGGGAACGGTGACTGTAACCCGAATGCCGGTGGACCTCTTTCCGCCGATCGATATGCCTGTGGTGGTCGTGGCCACGTTTTACAACGGCATGCCGCCAGAGCAGATTGAAGCCGACATTACCAACACTTTCGAGAGGTTCTTCACGCTGGCTGCGAACGTAGACCATAGCGAGTCGCGCTCGCTGACCGGCGTAAGCCTGATCAAGATCTACTTCAAGCCGGGCACCGATCCCAATGCGGCGTTGAGCAATATCTCGAACCTGGCTATGGCAGACCTGCGCCGCCTGCCGCCCGGCACACTGCCGCCGGTAGTGCTCGGAATGACCGCGTCGACGCAGCCGGTTTGTCTCGTCACGTTGAAGGGTGAGGGCCTGAACGAGACTCGCCTTAAGGATCTCGCGCAATTCGAAGTGCGCAACCAGATCTCCAATGTGTCGGGAGCCTCGGTGCCGCAGCCTTATGGTGGAACCTATCGCCAGATTCAGATTTACGTCGATCCGCTTAAGCTTGAGGCGCGCAACCTGAGCCTTAACGATGTTGTCACCGCCGTCAACAACTCCAACCTGATTCTTCCTGCCGGCGACGTGCGCATCGGGTCAAAGGATTTCAACATTTACGCGAACAGCCAGTTCCCAGATGCGAACGCGATGAACGATATGCCGCTCAAGTCGGTGGGGAACTCATCTGTTCTGGTGGGCGATATCGGCAAAGCGGTCGATTCCGGGGCCTTGCAGTACAACATTGTGCGCATCGACGGCCAGCGCTCGGTGTATGTGCCGATCTTCAAGCAAGGCGGCGACAGCAACACCATTGAAATTGTCGATGGCATCAAGGCCGCGGTCAAAAAGCTCGTCGATATTCCGGACACACTCAAGACCGCTGTGGTCTTCGATCAGTCGGTCTTCGTCAAGCTGGCCATCGCCAACGTGACGCGCGAGGCAGTCATCGGGCTGATCATGACCGGCGTCATGATCCTCATTTTTCTGGGCAGCCCCCGCGCCACCCTCGCCGTGCTGCTCGCTGTCCCACTCTCCATGCTGGTGTGCCTGCTGATCGTCAATTTCATGGGCGGCTCCATCAACACCATGATTCTTGGTGGATTGGCGCTTGTGTTCTCGCGGCTCATCGACAACGGTGTCATTGTGCTCGAGAACATTTTCCGGCACATGGAGTTGGGAAAATCGCCGTATCAGGCTTCGGAGGAGGGCGGCACAGAAGTGTCCATGGCAGTGCTGGCCGCCACATTTACCACCGCGATTGTCTTTTTCCCGGTCACGGGGTTCACCGGAGTAAGCAAGTACATTTTTACCCCGCTCGCCCTCGGGGTGGCGTTCTCGATCTTTGCATCCTATTTCTTTGCCATGACGGTGGTGCCGCTTTTTTGCGCGAAGTTCGTTCGCCAGGATCCGCAGGGCCGGGAGCACGAAGGCGATGTCGATGCCGTTGAAGGTTCCAAACCAAGGTTCTTCAAGCGCTTTTTGATCCACTTCAATGTTTACTTCCAGCGGCTTCTCGATCGTTATGAAGCGCTTGCTTACAAGGTGCTGCGCAGGCCGGGGTTTGCCACGGCTGTCATGCTTGGCGGGCTGGCACTGCTTCTCGCTGTCAGCTTCCCGTTTCTGGGGCGCGCTTACTTTCCGCGGACTGATCCAGGCCAGTTCATCATCAATGTGCACATGCCAAGCGGCACACGGCTCGAGGTAAGCAACGACTATATCGCCAAGGTCGAAAACATCATTCGGAGCGTGGTGAAACCGAAAGACCTGGGCATGATCGTTTCGAACATCGGCGTTTATCCCGATCTCTCGGCGATCTACACGACGAATGCGTCAATGGACACGGCGTTCGTTCAGACTAGCCTAAAAGAAGACCACAGCATCGGCAGTTATGAATACATGCGACGCGTGCAAGCCGCACTGGCACGGCAGATGCCGGAACTTTCTACTTATTTCCAGGCGGGCGGATTAGTTGACGGTGTGATCAATCAGGGACTTCCTGCGCCGATCGACGTTCAGATCAAGTCGAACGATATGGATCACGCTTACGACATGGCTCGCCAACTGGCCACTAAAATCCAGGCAATACCGAACGTGAGCAGCGTTTATATTCCGCAAAGCGTGAACTATCCGGGCCTGGCGCTGAATATCGACCGTGAGCGCGCCAGCATGGTCGGCCTCTCGACGCGAGAGGTGGTCGACGATGTGATTACGGCGCTGACCTCCGACGGCATGGTGGCGCCGAGCTACTGGATCGACCCGCACACCGGCAACAACTACATGGTCACGGTGCAGTACGCCAACCGGTGGATCGACAACATGTCGCTGGAAGACATGAAGAACATTCCGTTGCGCGGAGTGCGGCCTGCCGGATACTCGCCGATGCAGGAGAGCCGGGATGCCGATCCCGATTCACCAGCACTCATGGCCGGCGATCACGCATCCGGCTACGTGCCTCTGGGCGAGGTGGCCGATATTTCCCAGATCAACACGCCGACCGAGGTCGATCATTACCAGATTCGCCGCGTCATCGACATTTTTGTCTCCACCAAAACTGAGGCTCTTCAGGGCGTGGGGGCCCGGATCAATCGCCTGCTGGCAGATACGAAGCACGATCGCAACACAGTGATCGACATGCGCGGAGCCGTGGTGAGCATGAACGAGGCTTTCCACGACTTCAGCTTCGGTCTCATTATTGCCGTGCTGCTGGTCTATTTGGTCCTGATGGCGCAGTTCAAATCGTTCGTCGATCCGTTCATTATCCTTATGGCGATTCCTCCGGGCCTGGTTGGCGTGGTTCTGATTCTTCTATTGACGGGGAGCACGCTGAATATCATGTCGCTGATGGGCGTCATCATGATGACCGGCATCGTGGTTTCGAACAGCATTTTGATCGTCGAATTCGCCGGCATCCTCCACAAAGAGGGCGGGTCACTGTTGCAGGCGACGGTGACGGCATGCCGCGTTCGCTTGCGGCCTATCTTGATGACTTCGCTGGCCACGCTTCTGGGAATGATTCCGCTCGCGCTTGGCCTCGAAGCGGGCAGCGAACAATATGCGCCGCTTGCCCGCGCCATTATCGGCGGACTCGCTTTATCCGTCGTGGTCACCGTTTTTCTGGTTCCAGCGGTGTATCTCCTCATCCACGGCCGGCACAGTGAAGAAGCCGCCGCAGAGGGAGTCGATCATGCGTAAGCCATCTGAAATCGCCATTCAGTTCCTTCTTTGCGCTGCTGTGGCTGCTGGATTGCCCGCGTCAGTGCCTGCTCAAAGGCCTCCGCTTCCCGATGCGCCGGCAAGTCAACTCGCGGCAGCCCTGACACAGGCTTCAGCCTCAACCATGGCTGCGGACCCGCAGACACAGACGAGCGCACCACCAGCCGCGCAACCTTCGGGGCCATCGTTGACGATCTCCCAGGCCGAGCAGATGGCGATCCGCAACAATCCAAACATCAGCGTGGCGCGGCTGCTCGCTCTGGCACAGGCCCAGGTGACGCGCGAAGCTCGCTCGGCGGAACTGCCGATGGCGACCGGAAACTTGACCGCCGTGGACGCGCACGAAAACAGCAGGATTACAGCGGGTTTGCTGAATAATCCCACGATTTACAATCGCGCTGCGGGCGGCCTCACCGTCAGCCAATTGATCACCGACTTCGGCCGCACACATCATCTTGTGCTCAGCGCCGAATCCACCGCGAAGGCGCAACTGGAGAGCGAGCGCGCCACGGAGCTGGACATTACGCTGACTGTGGATCAGGCTTTTTATCAGGCGCTCACCGCGCAAGCCGTGCTCAAGGTAGCGCAGGAAACCCTCAACGAGCGGCAGGCGACTTCCGACCAGGTTGGCGCACTGACCAAGGCCAAGATTCGCTCCGATCTCGATAAGAGCTTTGCCGACGTCCAGGTCTCACAGTCACAACTGTTGCTGCTCGACGCACAGAACAGCGAGCAGGCAGCGATGGCCACCTTGAACGACGTGCTCGGATCGGAACAGGATCAGCGGTACTCATTGGTTGATGAAACCAACGGCAACCTGCCTCCTGCGCCGAGCGACCCTGAAGCACTCGTCAACGCAGCACTCGGCGCGCGGCCCGATCTCGCAGCGATGAATGACAACTTTGCCGCGGCACGCCAGTTCAGCACTGCGGAGCGCGATCTTTGGTTGCCGACGCTCTCCGCCATGGCCGCCGTGGGTGGAACGCCGATTCGCGCCGACCAGATCCAGTCTTCGTGGTACGGCGCAGCCGGAGCCAACCTGAGCATTCCGGTCTTTAACGGGTTTTTGTTCAATGCCGAAGCCAGGGATGCGAAGTTGCGCGCTCAGGCTGCCCAGGAAAATGTGCGCAATCTGCGTGACACGATTGCTCGCGACGTGCGCACGGCGGTGCTCAACGCGCAAACTGCGTATCAGCGCATCGCAGTGACCAAGCAGTTGCTCGATCAATCCAACCTTGCGCTCGACCTGGCCTCAGCACGATACAAGATCGGCTTGAGCGGTATCGTCGAGATCAGCCAGGCGCAACTCAACCAAACGCAGGCCGAAATCGACAACACCAATGCCCGCTATTCCTATCAAACGGCGTTAGCGGTGGTGCGCTATGAAGTCGGTCAGTAGGGGATGGTGTAGCTGCGATGCGAGTTCGCCGGATGAGCGCAATCTTGGCGCACCGCTGTATGGATCGGTCGCTAATTCCCGGCCGAATCGGGAAGAGCCAACTCAATTCTTAGTGGGATATGTTGGTCGGGGCGGAGGGATTCGAACCCCCGACCCTCTGCTCCCAAAGCAGATGCGCTACCAGACTGCGCTACGCCCCGACAATCTCTTTCGATTGTAACCCGTTTTTTGTTGGTGCTGGACCAGGCCCGTCATGGGCGGAGCAGCCACATGACGAGCCAAAGCACCGCGACTACAGGGATGGCAAAGACCAAGCCGAGAACCGCGGCCAGAATCAGAAGGAAGACCCAGTCGCGCCAGGTGTGCCGCCGTGGCTCGCCGAGGTGACGAGTGAGCAGGCGATAGTTGCGGCGGTTCACTTTCCATGCAACGTCAAAGGCATCGCCCAAAATCGGGATGGACCCCACGAGGACACCGATGCCGAGGTTGGCTGCCATGCGCACCAGCGTTATGTAGGGCAAGCCGCGAGTCCACGCAGCCAACGGAATGATGAGCGAGAACAGGCCCGCCAGCACATCGCCGATGCCGGGAACCAGTCCCACGAGCGCGTCCAGGCCGAACCGAATGTGTGTTCCGGGTATCGGAAAGGCCTCGTCGAGCAGGAATTCGAGCCTGCGCAGAGTTTCGTCGCGAAAAACCCATGCGCCACGATTCCAGCGGTCTGGAGCGCCTTCAGGGACGGGATAATCGGCCGCCGAGGGTCGCGGATATGGCTGTCTCTGCGGCACTTTCGCTCCTCTCCGGCCGGTCTTTAGTGATCTGCATCGATGCTACAATCTAAAGGGTAGACGGCGGCTATAGTTCAGCGGCAGAACGCCTGACTGTGGCTCAGGATGTCGTGGGTTCGATCCCCACTAGCCGCCCCAGCGTCCCCCCGAAAAAGCCAAAGGATGATCATGATCCCGAGTTTGCGTTCAGGGGGTAATCGTCTGTGATGCGAACTGACGTGCTGGTTCAGGCGCACGAGGCGTCACCGGCGTGGCTGACGCAATTTGAGCCACATCCCTGGCTTAAGAACGGCCATCTTCAAACCATTGTTGGCAATTTTCTTCCGCGCCCTGCTTTTCTTCTGCCGGCTGAAGCTGAAACCGTGGAAGTGGACCCGGCCGACGGCAGCCGGGTGCTGTGCCATTGCCATTGGCAGCCTGAACGGGTGCGGACCGGCCGGCTCACTGTTGTGATGGTGCACGGGCTGAATGGTTCGTCCGACTCGCGGTACATTCGCGGCATCGCGGCGCTTGCCTGGGACGCCGGCATGAATGTGGTGCGCATGAACATGCGCAATTGCGGCGGCTCCGATGCGCTGACGCCGACGCTCTATCACTCGGGTCGATCGGCGGATGTGGGCGCAGTGGTTCGCCACTTTGCCGAGCGCTACGGCCTGGAGCGCGCCGCGCTGGTCGGCTATTCGATGGGCGGAAACATGGTGCTCAAGCTGGCAGGCGAATGGGGCAGCCGCGCGCCGTTTGTTGCAGTGGCCACAGTTTGCCCGGCGATCGATCTGGCGGCAGGGGCGGACGCTCTTCACGAACCGCGGAACCGGGTTTACGAGTGGCATTTTCTGCGTGCTTTGATACAGCGCTTCCGACGCAAAGCTGAGATGTTTCCTGAGGTCTATCGGAACGGCAATGTTGGCCCCGTGCACTCCATCCGCGAGTTCGATCAGAAGATCATTGCACCTTATTGCGGCTTTCAGGATGCCGACGACTACTACTATCGATCAGCCAGCGCGCGGGTCATTGACCGCGTTGCCGTTCCGTCGCTGGTTCTTCTGGCCCAGGACGACCCGTTCATTCGGTTTTTTCCTGAAACGCGGGCGCTGATTCTTGCCAATCCCTACATCGACTTCATTGAGCCACGGCATGGTGGTCACTGCGCCTTCCTGAGCCGCCGCTCACCGGACGGCGTCCACTGGGCTGAGGCCACGGTGGTTCGTTACCTGCAGGCTGTCACCGAGGGTACCGGCCTCGCCGCCGCGCAACGTGCATCAGTGACTTCGCAGATACAATAATGAAATGCGTGGGCGAGTAGCTCAATCGGATAGAGCACCGGCCTTCTAAGCCGGGGGTTGTGGGTTCGATTCCCGCCTCGCCTACCATATCCATATGTGAGGGCGTCCAAGAAAGTCCAGAAAGCTCCGTAAATCATTAAGATATGGCAACGGTTCGTGTAGGAATGGGTAGAGCATTTCATTGACATCAGGGGGCATCTGGGGGCAACAATAGGGGCAAGAGAGCGCGATGGTGAAGGAGTTGCCCCCAATGTCTCTGACCGACCCCGCTATTCGTAACGCCAAACCACAAAAGAAAGCCGTCCGGCTATTTGATGAACGTGGTCTGTACGTGGAAATTTCGCCGGCTGGTGGAAAGTGGTGGCGATTTAAATACAGATTCAACGGCAAGGAAAAGCGTCTTTCGTTGGGCACCTATCCCAGCGTGAGTCTCAGAGATGCGCGTGATCGCCGGGATGTTGCGCGGAGACTCCTGGCCAGCGGAATCGACCCGAGCGAAAACCGGAAAGCACAAAAAACGGCCGGAGTGGATCGAGCCGCGAACAGCTTTGAGGTCGTGGCCAGGGAGTGGTTTGCCAAATACTCCGCGAATTGGGTTGCGATGCACAGCGACCGCATCATTCGCCTTTTTGAGCGCGACATCTTTCCGTGGATTGGCGGGCGACCGATCGCTGAGATAACCGCCCCTGAAGTACTGAGCGTAGTGCGCCGCATCGAAAGCCGTGGCGCACTTGAGACTGCGCATCGCGCCTTGGGCAACTGCGGCCAGGTTTTTCGGTACGGCGTGGCAACGGGACGTGCTCAACGCAATCCGTCAAGCGACTTGCGTGGAGCTCTGCCGCCAGTGAAGGGCAAACATCTTGCTGCGGCGACGGATCCTGATGAGCTCGCCGAAATTCTACGAGTGTTGGATGGATATCAGGGGACGTTTCCAGTGCGCTGCGCGCTGCGTCTTGCTCCGTTGGTATTTGCGCGCCCTGGCGAATTGCGCGGAGCTTTGTGGGAAGACGTCGACCTCGAAAGAGCAGAGTGGCGCTACACCGTCTCCAAGACGAAAACGCCGCATATCGTCCCACTATCTAAGCAGGCCGTGGATATTCTGCGCGAGTTGCATTCGCTCACCGGGCGTGGGCGCTATGTATTTCCAGGGGCGCGTAGCAATAAGCGACCGATGAGTGACAACACAATTCTCGGCGCCATGCGGCGCATGGGAATCGACAAAGAGGAAATGAGCGGGCATGGATTCAGGGCAGTTGCGAGGACAATCCTTGACGAAGTGCTGGGTGTCCGCCCGGATTTCATCGAGCACCAACTTGCCCATGCGGTGCGCGACCCAAACGGGCGCGCATACAACCGAACGGCGCATCTGGCTGAACGCCAGAAAATGATGCAACAATGGGCGGATTACTTGGACACACTGAAGGCCAAGGTACAAACAGATTCGACCAGTACCGAAGGGCTTAGCACGGTATAACCAGCTCTCAAATCCCAGTAACCGATCAGCACAAGTTGGCGGCCCAGAGGCTGTCGGTGCCAAATCAAGCGCAGGTCATCGCATGAAGGTAAATCGCCCGAAACTGGGCGTGCGTAACGGGAAATACCTTCCGAAGAGCCGACTTGCCGGCCCCAATCCATCTTCAAAGGTTGATTTGGCGTTTTCCGCCCGCTGCTAGTCTTAGCCCCTCAGGAGCCTGAGAGACCTCTTTCAAATCAGATAGACTGGTGTCTCTAGAGGAACAGTTCGGATTCGTCGGGCTCGGAACGGTTCAATCCGGGGCATTCCGAGGTCGGGATCATGCGAAACGAGGCGATTCCAGTAAGAACTCCGGAGCAGCGCCAGAGAGGAAGCCGATCCGCCTGAAATGCCAGACTACGACTTCCGGTCCCTATCCAGCTACGATTTTGAGATCCTAACGCGCGATCTGCTCCAAGAACGGCTCAAAGTGCGGCTTGAGAGCTTCTCAAGGGGACGGGACGGGGGTGTCGACTTCCGATTCCAAAACCGCAAGGGCAACCTCGTCGTCCAATGCAAGCATTACGACGATTACGACGAACTCTACAGAATCTTAAAGCGTGACGAAGCTCCGAAGGTTCATCGAATCTGTCCTTCGCGTTATGTTCTCGCCATCTCCACCTCGCTCACTCCTCATAGAAAGGATGCTCTCCTTTCCTTGTTTACGCCTTATTGCAGAGGAACCGGAGACATATATGGACGAGAGGATATTAACAATCTCCTGGGCCAGTATTCGGCTATCGAAACGAAGAACTTCAAGCTCTGGTTGACGAGCGAGCCTGTCCTAACCCACGTTCTTCAGGCTGGGATCTGGGGAGACGCCGAACTAACAATAGACCGGATCCGAAGGCGTGCAAGCCGATATGTTCCGAATCCTAGCTTGGACCGCGCGCGACAGATATTAGACGAACATCACTATTGCATCGTCGCGGGAATACCTGGGATCGGCAAGACGACCCTGGCCGAAATACTGTTGATCGACTACGTGGACCGTCACGGTTTTCAGGCGGTACGCATCGCAAATGATTTGTCAGAGATCAAGGCCGTAAAGAGCCCAAAAACTCGACAAATATTCTATTTTGATGACTTCTTGGGAACGAGGGCGTTGGACAAATTGCAGAAGAACGAGGACCAACGACTCATGGAGTTCATTGAAGAAGTGGCCCGAACCGGCAATTGGCGTTTTGTGCTTACAACTCGAGAGTACATCCTGAATGCCGCCAAGCTTCGATATGAGTCCTTTGCTTACCCGGTTGTGCCCTTGACCCCGTGCATCGTCGAACTATCTGACTACACGCGCCCGATCCGCGGAAAGATACTTTATAACCACATTTACTTCTCCGATCTTGCGAACACGTACAAACGCGCCTTGCTTGAGAACCGCCTTTACGAGGCAATCCTTTCACATGACAATTACAATCCCAGGATCATCGATCACATGACACAGGCCCAAAACGCTGAACGCGTCGGCCCACAAAAGTATCACGACGAATTCATGGCGAATCTCGATAATCCTGCGCGAATATGGGACCATGCCTTCCGGAATCAACTAAACGACGCTGCCCGGCACCTCTTGCTTGCTCTCGGCTCGCTACCCGACGAGGTCCTCATAGGCGATTTGGAAGTCGCGTTTAATGGGTTCTACCAGTATCGGCGAAGAAAGCTTGGATTCAACACGTCGAGCAGAGACTTCGAGCACGCCCTTAAGGAGCTAGATGGGAATTTCATAAGAACCTCAATGATCGGCAGCGACCAAGTTGTGACGTTTCATAACCCTTCGGTTGGCGACTTTATTGAGTCATATTTGGCGAGCTCACCGCAAGATGTCGCAGACTTAATCGAGGGCTCTGTGTTCTTTGATCAACTCCAGCATCTTTGGCGAGGCCAAAGAGGGCGGAGGTTCGGGGGCATTAGTGTGTACGCCGACGGGTTTGTACGTAAGCTGGCTGCGCATTTTTTAGCGCCAACATGCAGATTGATCCGAGTGAGTAACAGTCAAAAGCAGATAACCGGAGTGACACACTGGGATCAATCGTATGAACACAGAACGATGCTTGCTGTAGAAGTGGCCGTCGACCTCGGCGATTCTGGAGCGCTGCCTGTCCTCAACAAGCTCATGGCGGAGCTACAACGGAGAATGGAGAACGGCAACGCGCATCGAGGCGACCTCGTGCGGCTCCTGAAAGCAATCAATTCACATCCTGGGATGAAGCTCGATCAAGCAGCTCTTAGCGCCGCAAGTGAGCTCCTAAGACACGGCCTCGAAGACATCAATGAATTCGACAGTTTTTGTGATTTCAGAGATTCCTTTCCCGAAATGGTTCAAAGTGATGAGATGGACAGGATCCGCGTAGCCTTTGAGGAGTTCTGTGAGGCCTACGATGCATCGTGGGTCGACGACCCCGACGATCTTCGCAGCATCGCGGATGATTTGGAACGAATTGGAGGTAAGCTGGAAGCCGATGTGAGGGCAGTTTGCACTCGGCTCTATCGCGGAGCGGATGAATGGGAGAGTGAAAAGAAAGAGGATGATCACGAGGGGGAAGAGCCTGACGAAGACTGGCGCGGAGGATACGGAGCCCCTGAAAGCACCGACTCCATGTTTGACTCGCTCCTGGAGGAGCTCAATGAAAGGAGTCTCTGAGCATCTTTCGAGCGTTCTCTTAGGCGACCGACGGCTCATCTCGCCCGGAGCCTGGGCGCCCACGGGCCCGGATTACCGAGCATTGGAGCCACGGACCCCAGATAAAAAAAGCGTATAGTGTTTTTGATAATTCGAGCTAATCGATAGGAGCACCCGGCATGCGATTGGAGGAGATGCGTTTACGAAACTTCCGCTGTTACAAAGACGAGATCTCGATTCGTTTCGATGACCTGACTGCGATCGTTGGCAGGAATGACGCTGGTAAGTCGACAATCATGGAAGCTTTGGACATCTTCTTCAATGAAGCTGGCCCTGATGAGAATGACGCCTGCAAGTTTGGCCAGAAAGACGATCTTTGCATTATCGGCGTTTTTTCAGACCTCCCTCCCAGCATCATCCTCGATCAGGATGCTCAAACCACCTTGTCCGATGAACACCTCCTTAACGCAGATGGCCACTTGGAAATCCACAAAATCTTCAACGGGGGCATCACTAAGCCGAAACTAGCCCACCTGAAGCTGGTCGCGATGCATCCGACAGCCCCAAGCATGGATGACCTCTACCGTTTGAACAACGCTGAATTGAAGCAGAGGGCCGCTGCCACTGGTGCCGACTTATCAAGCGTCGATAAAAAGGTAAACGCTCAACTGCGAGCAGCCGTGCGCGCCACGTCGATTGATCTGCAGATAAAGAAAACAGACGTGCCCTTGGACGACGGAAACGGAGCGAATTTCTGGAAGGGCTTGCAAGCTCACCTTCCGGCGTTCGCGCTATTCCACTCCGATCGACCCAGCACGGACCAAGATCCTGAAGCACAGGATCCTCTGACTGCAGCGATCAAAGAGGCAATCCGTCAGCAAGAGAACGAACTAAATCGAGTGCAGGAGTTCGTCGAGCAGGAGGTCTCGAAAGTTGCGAATCTTACTGTTCAAAAGCTCAAGGAAATTGATCCCGGCCTTGCCAATACTCTGAATCCGCAGATCACAGCCAAGCCTTGGAGTAGTTTGTTTAAAGTCAGCATCACCGGCGACGGGAATATTCCCATTAATAAACGGGGGAGTGGCGTCCGCCGTTTGATCCTGCTCGGATTTTTTCGCGCGAAGGCCGATCTGCTTCGGCAGCAAAACAAGAAACAGTGCATCATTTACGGTATCGAGGAGCCCGAAACGAGCCAACATCCAAGAAACCAGCGCCTCCTCATGAGCGTTCTTCAGGATCTTTCTCTCTCGGACCAGGTGGTTATCACCACGCACACGCCGATGCTCGCACGTGCATTGTCGGTGGCCGCGCTTCGCTTTGTAGATTTGGGCCTGGACGGCACACGGACGATAGCAAATGGGGGTACTGACGCGATCAACCAAAAAATTACGAACAGCCTAGGCGTGTTGGCAGATCACAACGTCAAGCTATTCATCGGTGTTGAGGGAAAGCATGATATGGCGTTCCTTCGGGGTCTGTCGAAGATACTTCTTACCGGCGGGAACGACTTGCCGAATTTGGAGGATCTCGAACTCGACGGAGCGATAATCTTTCTGCCGTTGGGTGGTGACAACCTAGCTCTTTGGACAAATCGTTTGCAAGGGCTAAACCGGCCGGAATTTCATGTTTATGACCGAGATGAAGCTCCCCCAGCGCGGCCAAAGCACCAAGCCGAGATAGACGCCGTGAATGCGCGCGCAAATTGTCGCGCTGTCTCAACATCAAAGCGTGAAGCTGAGAACTATATCCACATTGCTGCCATTAACCTTGCCCTCGAAACATCAGGTACTACAGCGTTTCGTCTCATCGCCCAGCCTGGCGATTTCGATGATGTCCCTATGGCCCTCAGAAATGGCGTCAATGCAGTCGCGGCAAATCATGACCTTTGGGGGGATAAACGAGCGAAGGAATTCCTAAACGGCCCGGCGCTCAGCGCAATGACGCCGGCGATGCTCGATGAAGTCGACCCCCACGGAGAAGTAAGGGGATGGTTCAGACAGATAGGTGAACTCATTGCAACCGCGGATTGAGGAAGGTCGAAAGTGTGGATTCGATTCTCGGTTCGCGTCCGTCAATCACCGATGGCGAGGGCGGTCAGTTGCTCACGCTGGGCCGATTCGTTCGTCGGGCTTCTCTTCGGTGCGGCCCAGGAGCATCGGTCCCGAAAAACGACCGCTGGGTCCAGGAAGCGGGTAATTCGTAGAATTTAACCGATGAGAAATATTTTTATTCGCTGAGCGCCTTTGTTTTGGAGGTTGCTGGAAGGCACTGGACATATGTTGATGACTCGATGAGCGCCAAAGTAATTTCGAGCCATTTTTCCACTTCTATTTGAGGCTGAAGTTGTGTAGAAATGATTTCACCGGACGCGTCGAGACGCAACTACTTGGCGCTGATGATCCCGAGTAGCTTCGGAGACTTCTCCCCCGATTCCGGTTCGGGAGCTATCGGCCGGACCTACTGCTTCCGCGACTCGTCCTTGGCCAGATTGGTCAAAGGACGAAAGCAGGCGCCGCTCTCGTCCGACCAATCGGCAGCGTTTTGTTTGACGCGGCTGGATTGGGCGTGAATTTAAGCAGTGCCAATAACCCGCAGGTCCCCGCACCGCCCAAGTAAGTCCACAGCAAGGCCCCCGCAACGCCCGCAGCAGGATGCTTACATCTTTTCCTCGCTTGAGAGGAATCGTAGGCATCTCAAGCCACTTCATGGCACCACCGTGTCTCTGGATTAGGAGAGACAGCCGGGGGCCGGAGGCTTTTCCTGCAGGTGTGTCGGGCTGGTGCGTTGACACTGCGGCGCGGAAAACAGGAGTGAACCGATGACCGAGAAAATTCTCCGCCTGCCTGAAGTCAAGGATCGAGTGGGCCTATCTCGCAGCTCAATTTATCAAGCGATCCAACGCAAGGAATTCCCTTCGCAAATAAAGCTTGGAGCCCGTGCTGCCGGCTGGCTCGAGTCTGATATTGCGGAATGGCTCACAAGCCGAATCGCACAGCGGAAAAGTAGTCAATGAACACGCATTCCGGAGAGCCACTGAATGCTCCGGAACCTCCCGAATCCGCTGAAGGCCGGGCTAAAGGCGCAAGGTCCTCGAAAGACCAGCTCGAGGGGGATTGTTCCGCTGACGCATTGAAGGTCATTGAAGTGCCGATTGAGCGACTGCGACTTCACTCGCTGATCGCGGAATGCGGCCTGGAGGTGCCGGCCTCCTGCTTAACTGCTGTGGTTCAGCGGGGAGAGCTTGCATATCGTGACGTAATTAACACCTCCGCCAATTTCACAGTGCTGGATGGGTATGCTCTCTTGAAACTTGCTCAGGCACAGCGCCGCCCGACTGTCCTGTGCCGTCGGCTTGATTTGTCTGAACGCGAGCAGGTCCTTTGGATTGTGCAAAGGCTCCAGAGTCGTTCCTTGGCAAACGACTATATCCATGCGCTTGCGGCTCTCAGGTTGAAGCCTGATTGGCGCGCCAGAGCACTCCTGAATCAACAACTCGGTGGAAGGCTAAAGGGTTCGGCAAATCTGCAGGAAGCTGATCGAGTAGACGTCTTTAGAAAGATCGCCGAGGAAACTGGCATTCCTGCTACACGACTTAGAAGAGTCGATTGTCTTGAAAGTGAGGCGGCTCCAGAAGTAATTGCGGCGCTTCGCAAGGCAGACATCCGCATCGACAGAGCGTGGAGATGGATCCGATTTTCGCATAAAAAGCAACGCGAGGAGTTGGAGCAGTTTCTAGAGCAAAAGGGAGTAAAGAAAGTCATTCGAGAAATGCTCACGAAGCACCTACCAACTCAGAGGCCGCTCCCGATTGACGTCAAAGAAGTAATGAGTGATTTGTTGTCAATGCTGCTAGCCGCGCCCGCGTCTGTTCAGCTTCAAGTTGTCAAGGTGAAAGGGAAAGTCGTAGTTCTGAGCGAAGAGCTTTTCAAGATTTTGTCGACTGCGAAATCCAACGAGAAGGAGCGATCCTAATGAGCTTGAAAGACCCTATCAAACAGATCCTTTATTTGGGTCGAGGCTACTGGACCGGACCTGGAATCCGCCCGTCTGTATTTAAGAACTTCCGAGACACCCTCCTCTGCGGTACGGAGGCATTAGGCGCAATTGAGTTCAGGTCTGAGAATGAAGGGAGGCTGCTCTTTTGCCGCTGCAGGTCGAAGGCCTGTCCGAGTTGCGGGTACCGAAACACAACACTTTGGCAGCGAGATCTGTGGTGTATTCTTCCAGAAATTCCTTACACGGGCATCAATTTCACGATGCCATCCGTTCTTTGGCCGATTTTTCAAAGAGACCGTAGATTGCTTCACGATCTAGCCCGGCTAGGTGCTGAGGTCATCCAAAGATGGGCAATGAAAAAATACGGAGTTCGCCTCCTGGTCATGGTAATACCGCAGACTTGGGGCGGCATGGGCAATTTCAATCCACATCTTCACATACTTGTCTCAACAGGGGGGGTGCGCGAGTCCGATTCCACCTGGCTGCCAAGCCTAGAGTTCATTGGAGCAGTCCTGATGCGCATGTGGAGATATTGCGTCGTCACGTACCTCCGCACCGCAATCAAGATGGGAATTGTGCCGCACCAGTTCAATGGCAGAAACCTAAATAAGGACCTAAGGATTCAATATGAAAAACGTTGGAGCTTCTTCGTCGATCATTTCGGATCAAAGTATCATTTTCTCAAATATGCGGGGCGCTATGTGCGGAGACCTGCTATCGCCCAAAATCGCATCATAAAAATCACCGAGAGCGATGTCACATATTCTTGGAAAGATCGTCGCGAGAAGAAACAGAAACTAAGGACTTGTACCCTCGAGGAATTCGTTGCGTTGCTTGCAGAGCACGTCCCGGATCGATACCAAAACTCGATCCGTTATTTTGGGCTCCTCGCTCCCTCCGCACAAAAACACACCAAAGCGGCACTCTATGCTCTGCTCAGCCAGACGCCGCGTCCACATCCCCCGCGTCTTTGCTACCCGGAATCAATTAAGAGGGATTTCGGTTATGATCCATTGATTGATAACAATGGGAAGCAGATGACCCGGGTAGGCTTTCGCTTTCCGGCTAGGACCGAACTTAATTAAGAAGCCTTGTTGTTTCCAGAAAACCGGGCCGGCTCTGAATCCGGCAATTCGTTCCGAGAAATCGCAGCTTCCAGCAAGTTGCGTTGCGGATAGCGTATCTCCTGTAATATCCTCCACATTAGCGGCCGTCGAATTGTGAGTTCCTCTTGCTTACATGCTCATGATCTCTGTCCCGCCGGACCGCTGGCATTTGGCAGTCGCCTCCGCGTGAACTTCAGCCGAAAGAGAAGTTGATATGTGGCGCAATGCTGCACTAAAATCTTGTTTTACCTATATATCAAGAAATTACCAGCATTTCGGCCACCAATCCCCGAAACTTCTTCTGCGCAACGGCAGCAACGCATCACGAAACTCGTGCTTACAATAAAGCAGACAGCCGAACGTTCTATCTCTATTTCGCTCGTGGGCATCAGACTCGATCCGTCACTTGAAATTACACGGAATTGGTCTAACGGTGGGGCGAAGTTGCTGCGCGGCGGCAAGACCTGCCGGACCGCTGCCGACGATGGCGACACGCTTGCCCGTGGCTTGCTCGGGTCGCCCGGGATCAATCCAGCTCTCATCGCAGCCGCGCTCGCCACTTGGTTCTGTTCTTCCAGTGGGTCACCCAAATCCCCCTACCAATCGTGCATTGAACCATCTTCGAGGCGGCAGACGGGCAAGAAGGAATGCTTGTAAGGGAACTTTGCGGCCAACTCCTCATTGATCTCGACTCCGTGACCGGGCGACTCGCCGGGTTGCATCAAGCCGCGCGCATAGGTGTACGCGTGTGGAAAGAGCTCGTCGGCCAGAGCCGAGTGTGGCATGTGTTCCTGGATGCCGAAGTTAGGAACAGACACATCGAAATGCAGCGCCGTCCCCATGCCCACCGGCGAAATATCGTTGGGCCCATGGCAGCCTGTGCGCACGCCATAAAGATCGGCGAAACTGGCGATGCGACGCAAATGGGTAATACCGCCTGCATGTGTCACGGCCGTGCGAATGTAATCGATCCATTGCTCGGCAATGAGTTGCTTGCAGTCGAAGATCGAGTTAAAGACTTCGCCGACGGCTAGCGGCGTGGTTGTGTGCTGGCGAATCAATCGGAACGCCTCCTGGTTCTCAGCCGGGGTGGCATCCTCCAACCAAAAGAGACGAAACTCCTCCAGGCTTTTCCCAAGGGCCGCAGCCTCAATGGGAGTCAATCGATGATGCGCATCGTGCAGAAGCATGAGATCGGCACCGAATCTGGTTCGAACTGCCTCCATCATATGCGGCACAAATCTCAGGTACTTTTGCGAGTTCCAAGTCTCTTCGCGAGGAAGATCGCGGTCTGCGGGTTCGTACGGACTATTTCCGCGAGGAACACCATATACGTCAGGAACCCCGGGCACGGCAACTTGGAGGCGGATTGCCTTGTAGCCTAACTCGATATTCTTCGCGACCGACTCTAACAGATCGTCAAGGCACCGGCCACTTGCATGTCCGTAGACAGTGACGCTATCGCGGGAGCGGCCGCCCAGTAGCTGGTATAGAGGCATTCCCGCGTGCTTGGCTTTGAGGTCCCAAAGCGCCATGTCAACGGCTGAGATAGCGCACATGGTCACGGGGCCACGTCGCCAATATGCTCCGCGGTAAAGAAACTGCCATGTATCCTCGATGCGTTCAGCATCGCGGCCAATGAGGCAAGGAAGCACATGATCCTGCAGGTACGATGCGACTGCCAGCTCGCGGCCATTGAGAGTACCGTCGCCGATGCCATACAGACCTTCAGCCGTGGTGATCTTCAGGGTGACAAAATTCCGTCCAGGGCAACTGATGATTATTCGCGCATCAACGATCCTTGTATCGCTCACGTTCATCCTCCCCCTCTGTTTGCGTTGTTGCGTTATGGGCCACTATGGCGTTGTTGCTGCAATGCAGCCCGCCTCGGCCGGCTCGAATCCGCCTAGCTTACAAGTCAACACCACCGTGTGGCAGTAATTCAAACGAACCGCGCACCATTCGGCACCTTAAAGTCATTTCATCGCGTCTTGCCCGTTCTAGCTACCTCACATACGCCTATCTGCAGGAAATGGGGAATCTACCCGCTCAATTAGGCACTCCTGCTACACATCATTTCAATTCTCTCGGTATCGCCGTGGGAGCCGCACTTGAGACTAAAGATCGCTGAGCATCCTCCTGCAGTGCCCGATGTTTTGTACTAGTTGGATAGTTAGTGCAGTGCCGGGAGATTCAACCTTGCTCTTCGCATCGATTACATGCCATATAGTGCACTAGAGAAACACCGGCGATGTCTCCCGTGACAGCTTCTGCCTAAAAGGCATGTCAGCCAGCTTGATTCCTTCGTCGAGCAGCAACGCCTTAGTCTGTTCTTAGGGTAGTTTAGTTCTAATTTGATTGTTGACCTTGGGAACAGCCTTTATCCTTTGCAGATCTCCGAAAATCGCAACTCAGCGGGTCTTAGCTGCGATCACTGTCAGCTCAGCGATGCTGCCGGGCTTTGCTTCGCCAGCGCCAGAGAAAACGAGGCGCACAAATTTTGTCTCGATCGGAGGAGTGTTGAATTCATCCACTCCCGTGCGAGAATTCGCCGGCGCATTGGCAATTGGCTTCCAATTAATGCCGTCGGAGGATGCTTCGACCGTGTATGGAGATGGATCCCGGTTTCCGCGAAGCACTTTGATCGCTCCCAATGCCACCGGAGCTGCCAGAGCCACCGTGAGTTCCGCCGCCGGCTCTGCGGCGGTCCATGCTGTCGCTGAGCTTCCATCGACAGCGGCGACTGCCGGCGAAGCAGGAACCGATGATGAAACCGAGACCTGCCGGCAACGTGCAAGGTCGTCGGTGGGCTGCAGATCGGGGCGTCGCGTTGGGATGACGAGTGGAGTTCCGAGCCGCGCGGTCTTCGCGCCACTTGGCGTGACGACGGGCATTGTAGAGCCGGACTCTAGCGTGACGCTGGATTTCCGCGGTCCGATGTGTATTGTGAAAGTGCGGCCCTGCCATTCCAGGGCGCTCAGGGTGATCCCCGCGAGTTGGGGAGGCAGGCTCGGATCGAGCCGAACCGCATCGACCTGAGGACGAAAGCCGGAAAAGCCATAAAGAAACTCTTGCATGAGGCCGCCGACTCCGGTAAGAAAATCGTAGGCAGTTGAGGTCAGGTTTGGTGGCCCAAATTCAGAGTACTGGAGATATGGTTCGCGCAGAAATGGCTGATAGCTGCGAAGCAGGTAAGTATATGCTGAGCAGCCGGGGGCATCGAGCGTTGCAGCCACGATCGAGTGAATGGCGTCAGTCATCGCTGGCCCATTGACATCAGTGCGCGGGGCGTAGAAGTTGAGATCATTTACGCCCATGACTTTCGGCATGGGAAAACCCAAAGGGTAGGTCAGCATGACCACGTCGGCCTGTTTGATCTGTTGCGCGAGATAGCCTTGATGCTCAAGATAAATATTTAGTGCGGCATCGACCGGCATCGTCTTGATGAGACCAGCGCCTACTTTCGACCATAATTCCGGCACGGTCTTACCGAGGATTCTCGCCGCCTCAATCGCTGTCTCGAGTTCAAGTGAGGCACCGGCGTTGGTATAAGCATCGTTGTCGGTGTCCGTGGCGTATTCATCGGGCGTCTGTACCTGGTTGATCGCATACCCACCGGCTGACGGAGTCGCCTTTGACACCCAAAACTCAGCGACGGCCTCAAGCACGGGCCATCCTTTTTCTGCGAGCCACCGCTTGTCGCCAGTGGCCTTGTAATACTCCCATTGCGCTAGCGCCACGTCAGATTGCAGGTGAAGCTGTTGCGTACAGCTCTTGTTCGGATCGGCAATCACTTTTCCCTTCGCGTCATTGACCGCACCATAGCATTCGTCACTCATGTCACCCGAGATCGCGCTAGTCCACGGATACATCGCTCCGGCGTATCCATTGTTTGCGGCATTTTTCCGCGCCGCAGGCAGTGTAGTGGAGCGGTAGTCCACCATCACGCGGGCTATGTCGGGATGCTGGGCGAGCAGCGCGGGAAACATCCAGGTATCCGCGTCCCAGAAAACCATGCCCGCATAGCCATCGCTCGACAACCCCGACGGACCAATACTCGCGGGACTCTTAGAGGACATACTAGCGTAGAGCTGATACTCGTTAGCATGGATCGCTGCTTGCAGCGCCGGGTCTTCATCGACCAGGATATCGGCTCTCCACACCTTGTTCCAGGCACCGAGGTTTTCCTGCTGAAATGTCTTGACGCCGCGGCGAGCGGCCCCCTGGGATTCCCTACGGGCATCTGATTCCGGCTTCGACGAGTCCCGACCAGTAACAACTGCCACATACTTTACGAACGAGCAACTCTTTCCCATGTGCGCTTCAAAGGTCATCTGCTCTGCTGCCGTTTCGGGGATTTGCGGCCTCCCCTCAAATGGCTTTGACTCACACGAGCTTCGCAGTGCCGCCGCTTCGGCGACCTCAATATTTGTCGTCGTCGCCTTCGCGTCGATATAGATTGTCTGTTCCGGACGATCAATTCCACGGGTAACCAGATGGAGTCGGCGCGCCCCAGCCCAATCGAGAACACTGCTGACCTGAGCCTTCCCCGTCCACATCGGTGTCAGCTTGAGGGTGACGACCGCAACGTGACTACGCGCACGGTCGGTGCCCACACGATAAAGGAAGCGCGTCTTGTTTCCGCCCGGCGAGGTCCAGATACCAGATGTGCTGACTATGCCGGTGCGCAGGTCGAGTTCCTGCCGGTACTCGCTGACATTACTCGACGTTGCTGTAGCCGGCGAATAGCTGCCCGAGCCGTCACCGAAGGTCAGAGTCGACCAGTTTGGGATTAGAGCGATCGCCTGTTTCTCATCGTGATAAAAGGTGCCGTCGGCGACCTTGGCATA
>Ga0335085_10002868_pt1 | contig 31161 bp, 28 predicted proteins | sample Lox_Sample_45_FD_206712 | JGI IMG/M metagenome (GOLD analysis project Ga0335085, IMG submission 206712) | Soil microbial communities from Loxahatchee National Wildlife Refuge, Florida, United States - Lox_Sample_4.5 | ecosystem: Environmental > Terrestrial > Soil > Wetlands | place: USA... | reverse complement strand
TAACCGGGCTGAAATGCTGTCACCGAAAGCAAAATAACTCCCGTTGCGAAGAGCGCGCGCATAGTTGGCCTGCTAATTTGTTGGTGATCATTTTTTTATTTGATTAGAAGGCCGTGGTTTAGCGCCAAGCAAAATTAACGTTACCTCTGATGGCGCAATCATAAACTTAATCTCAGAGGCACTCGAAATTTGTGGCCAAACCAGTTTTTGTTCACGAATATTCTTATGGGAGCGCCAGGCCTCGACATCGAATTCACTATTAATCTTCAGGAACAACAAGGCAGTCGTTCGCAAATGCTGGCTTTGTAAATTCGCCGGCATCTCGTCGAGACAATGCTCTGCCGAGTTCCGGGGGCGCGCGAAACGGAGGTGCCGCACGCGGCCTCGAATCTCCGCCGAGTGATGGTGATGTGAACTTCCGGCCGACATTGGGAAGCACTGCGAGCGGATATCGGAAGCACGGTTGTCGCGACCAGTCGAGCGCAGGCCCACAGCCGCAATCGCTGGTGACGAGCACGCGCGGAATTGTCGTCCCGCGCCCTGGTTAGCCGGCAGTTGAAATTGAATCTACTTGATGAAGCTAAGGTAGGACGCCAGTTCCTCGATTTGATCGCGGGACAGCTTGCTGGCAATGCGGGGCATCGGCGCCCGCGCGGTCGCGTGATATCCCTCGCCCCATTGTTGTAGCCGCCGCTTCAGGTAGGTGTAGGCCAAACCTCCCAAACGGGGAATTTCAGCAACGCCCTCGGCGTTTGGGCCATGACAGGCGACGCAGGCGGCAATGTTCGCGTCCGGCAGTCCCTGCTGATATATCGTTCTCCCGGTTGATGTCAGTTCCCGGTCGCCATCATTGGCTGGATCGGGGGCCAATGACGCAAAATAGAGCGTGAGGTCGCGCACAGCCCGGGGACTAAGGCTTCGCGCCGCGCCCCACATATATTGTTTTGAAAATGGATTGTCGCGCGTATGGGCGCGAAAGCTTATCAGCTGGTTCTGCATATAGGGCACTCTTTGCCCGGCCAGTCGCGGCGCTGGCGTGTACCCTTGCGCCGATGCGCCGTGACACCAGGTGCAATTGCGGATCGCAAGGCTTTCCGCATGTGCCATTAATGCCGAAGCCGCAATGCAGACAATCGCCAAGGCTGCGGTTTTTAGCGGGATGTATCTCATCATCCGATTTCCAGGCTTGCTGTTTCCCTTAAACGGCGCTGCGACCAAAACAGAAGCATTACTTCAGATAACTGAGATAAGCGGCGACGGCTTCGACTTCCGGCCGGGTCAGGCTGTGAGCAACCGGCGCCATGATGAACGATGTGTCCGCATGTCCCGGAATTTGCCCGCGCTCCTTGCCCCAGTTCGTCAACTCCTTGACCAGGTATGGATAGAGCTGGCCGGCGAGGCGCGGAACTAGTCCTTTGCCCGTTGCATCGGGACCGTGGCAGGCGGCGCAGGCAGCGACATTGGCGTCAGGCACGCCGTCTTCGAATATCTTTTTGCCGGCGGCGACTTGATGCTTCGGCGCGCCGCCAAGCGGCGCCGGATTGAACGATCGAAAGCTCGCGGCAAGCGCCGCGATCATCGCCGGGCTCAGCACATGCGCGACATTGGCCATGATGTTGTTTGGACGCCGGCGTTCAATGAACGCCCGCAACTGATTCTCGATGTATTCGGTTTGTTGTCCGGCCAGCCGCGGGATCGGATAAAATCCGCGATAACCCTGTCCCGATGGTCCGTGGCAGTCTTGGCAATACTCCATTTTTGCCGCCACGCCGCCTCGTGGAGGTGAGGGCTTGCCGACGCTGTCAGCATATCCGGTCGTTGAGAAAACGAGCGACAGGACCGTAGCCTGCAGCGCGGAATGCAGACCGACGAAGATCATTTTTCGGCGCGCGCGGCTTCGGCTGCCGACCGCGCCGGCGCGAACCATCCGATAGGCTTCGAACAGCTTCATCATCTTGACCAGAGGGTCACTCCAGATTGCTGACATAGGCTGCAACGGCTTCGATTTGCGACTTGGTCAAATTGTGCGCGATCGGCTCCATGATCGATGACGCATCCGGGTTCGACGGATTCTGCCCGCGTTCCTTGGTCCAGTTCGTCAGTTTGTTAAAGATGTAATCGTTGAGCTGACCGGCCAGGCGAGGAAATTGGCCGTCGCCCTTGGCTTGCGGACCGTGACAGGACGCGCACGCAGGAACATCGGCTGCCGCGATTCCCTCTTCATAGATTTTCTTTCCGGCGGCCATGAGATCCTTGGGCGCGCCGCCCAGCGGCTTCGGATCGAAATTTTTAAAATTGGTGGCGAGCGCCGTCAGCATCGTCGGGCTGAGCACGTGAGCCACATTGAACATGATATTGTTGGTTCGGCGGTGCTCGACGAACGCCTGCAACTGATTCTGGAAGTATTCGGGCTGCTGTCCGGCCAGGCGCGGTATCGGATAATAGCCGCGGAACCCCTGGCCGGATGCCCCATGACAGACCTGGCAATAGGCCATCTTGGCTTGAAGTTCTTGCTTTGAAACTTCGGTCTTCGAGGCTTCCGCGTAAGCCGCGGTGGCAAATGCCATGGCGACGATTGCCGACCCCAACGCCAATTGCACGCCGATACCCTTTGCCGGGCGACAGCTGCGCCGTTCGGCTTGGCGTGGGGGCCAGGAATTAATGTTCACGGCTGCCTCACCACCTCAATGGGGCGCCCGGCCCGGTAATGACGTGAAAATTCAAACCGAGTTTGACAGTCTGAATGGTCTGATTGATGTCTACGGGGCCGATGTTGCCGGTCGTGGCGTCGATCAATGTGACGCTGCGGCGGCCGAAGCCGTAATAGTCATATTCGAGCCGCAGCGACCAATCGTTCCAGACGGCCCACTCAACGCCGATGCCGGCGGTCCACCCAATACGATTCTCTGATCCTTCGAGATCGTACGGCACACCTCCAAATGTCCCGGTTGCACTGTATCGGTCGCTCGCCCACGCGGCACCGCCCTTAGCGTACAGAAGCCAGCGATCCCATGAGTAGCCGACGCGCCCGGTTACACTGGTCAGTAAGTCTGTTGTCTCTTTGAAGTTCGCGCTGTCGCCGGGAATGGCGAGCGACTGTGCGACCCCGATGTTGCCGCCAATATTTCCGCCCGCGGCCGCGCCTTCGATGCCGGCAACCCAACTCGGCGCGAATTGATAGTCGCATCCAAATTGTCCGCCCAGCATGTATCCGCTGATGCCGAGATTGGCAGAAGAAAAGCCGGTGATCGGCGAAAGCAGCCCGGCGCTGTCGTTGAGATTCTTTTGGCCCCAGCCACCGCCAACTTGGCCGCCGCCATAGCAGCTTGTCCATGACCAAGGCGGCGGCACGGCAGGCGGCGGCACCGCGAGATCGGCAGCAAATGCCGAGACCGCCGACAGCGTGAGCGCAGCGCCTCCCAGCAGTGTTGCTTTCATTGCACGTCTCCAAACCATCGGGCAAAGCCGCTACATCGCCACCCACGCGTAGAGGAACAGCGTATTGTTGGCGCTGGCGCCTGCGCTCGTGCCGTTGAATTCGGTGTACCAGGTGTATTGCAGCCCGAGGCGGAGATTGAACCAGGGCCATCCCGCCGCCTGGCTGCTGATGAACGGGATGTAAGCGATCTCGGCTATCCAGCCGTTGCTGTTCGGACTGCCCGCGTACAGGACAGCGTCGGGGCTGCCCCAGCTGTTGAAATATTGGCCGGTGAGCACGATCCGGTTGTCGTTGCCATAGGCGAGCGAGGCATACGCCCGCGCCTCGTTCAGATTGTTGTTCAGGTTGCCGGCAAGCCCGTTAGCGAAGCTGGCATTTAGATTTTGAAACTCGTGAATCAGGCTGCCGCGCAACGTGATCCAGTAATTATTGCCCTGATATTGGTATTGCGTGTCAAAGCCGATGTCGGTGTAATTATCCGTCTGCGAGAAGGTGGAGACAGTTGTTGTTCCAGCCATTGTCCATGGATGGACGGCGGCATACATCCCGAAAGTTCCGAACTCGAGCCAGTTGTTGCCCCAGTGCGGCTCATAGGCGGCGCGCCAATAGGGCGCAGCGCTGAATAGTCCGGGCGCGTCGAATGGATCGGTTCCCAGATCATTCTGAACACCGGGACTAAGCGTGGTGTAAACCGACGCTTCAAGATAGAGCGCGTCGTTGATGTACGTGTAGGCGCCGATGCTCGCGACATGCCCGGCAAAAGCGCCGTCCAGGATTGTGGTCGGTCCGAATCCGTTGCCAAGGGTCGAGACGGCGTACGGGAATGCCCAAGCGGGAGTCGTATTCCAAGGATCTTGAACGGTAGGATTATTGTTGGCTGTGAGACCGTAGACGACATTGACCCCGCTGATCCGGGTCGAGTCCGCGAAACGGATATCGGTGTTGTCCCACGTCCAGGTATGACTGAATGGATCGGTACCGAACCCGCCGGCTGGCGGCGCGTTATAGGTTACTTGCTGGAATGCGCCGATATGATCGGTGATCGCACCGCCCCAAAAGAAGCTGACGGGCGACACTACAATATTGTTGTTGCCGTTGTACGGCGCACTCGGCGCCGGTAGCGGCGCCTGGGTGTTGGTGAACCCGGCGATCGCCATCATGGAGATCGGCGGCACCCAGGGTTTTTGATTGCTGGCGGTATCGTCAGTCGGGAACAGCGTCGTCCGGTATTGGCCGCCGCCGAGCGTGTAGGCTTCGATCTTGAACCGGCGACCGTAAGGAGTAAGCCCGGCAAAATCGGTGTGACAGGTGCCGCAAGGTTGCCCGGTCTGCCGCGCGTAGCTCGGCAGCGCCTCCGCAGGCGGCGCGTTCGCGGCAGTGAATAAAACCGCGAGCAACAGTGCCGCGGCCGCGGATACAAGTCCGCAAGGCCACGCAGCCGAAGCCGAACGACGAGTAACCCCCCTCATCGCGCGCCACAACCCCTTCTGCCCCGTGCACTCGTACACGGAAGCACTTCACTTGCCGGGGGCGCGATTAGGTTAAAAAAGATTTAGCGGATCTTCTATCTAAAATTGAACTTCCACCAGATTCCTTGGGGACGGGTGCTTTTTGGGCAACACAACTTGGTTGGGACCCTGCGTCGCAAGCCATTGCGGAGCGCATTTCCCTCTATAATGATCTAGAAATGCGTTCGCGAAGACGGCGGAGAACGTTTTATGCCGGTGACAATGCCCCAACCTGACGGCGTGGTGCTCGCCCGCCGCGCGGAGATTGTCGCTGCGCTCAAGCGAATCGTGCCTGGCGAGGGCGTCATCGATTCGGAACAGGCCATGCGGCCGTACGAAAGTGACGGACTAACTGCCTATCGGGCGCTTCCGATGGTCGTCGTCCTGCCCGAGACCACCGATCAGGTCTCCGCCGTGCTGAGCTATTGCTACCGCGAAGGCATCAAGGTGGTGCCGCGGGGGGCGGGGACTTCGCTGTCGGGCGGCGCGCTGCCGCTCGGCGACGGCGTCCTTCTCGGCATGGCCAAGTTCAATCGCATCCGCGCCATCGATTTCGACAATCGCGTCGCCGTGGTCGAGCCTGGCGTTACCAATCTTGCCGTCTCGCAAGCGGTCGAGAGCGCCGGTTTCTATTATGCGCCCGACCCGTCGTCGCAGATTGCCTGCACGATCGGCGGCAACGTGGCGGAGAATTCAGGTGGCGTGCATTGTCTCAAATACGGCGTCACCACCAACAACGTGCTCGGCTGCGAGCTCGTTTTGATGACCGGCGAAATCTTGCGGCTGGGCGGCAGCCATCTCGATGCCGCCGGCTACGATCTTCTCGGCATCGTCACCGGCTCGGAGGGGCTGCTCGGTGTCGTGACCGAAGTGACGGTTCGGCTTCTCAAGAAACCGGAATCGGCTCGAGCCGCGCTCATCGGTTTCTCCGCTTCGGAGGATGGTGGCGAATGCGTCGCGCGCATCATCGGCGCCGGCATCATCCCGGGCGGCATGGAAATTATGGACGGGCCCGCGATCCGCGCCGCCGAAGACTTCGTCCATGCCGGCTATCCGTTCGATGTCGAGGCGCTGCTGATCGTCGAACTCGACGGCCCGCGCGCCGAGGTCGATCATCTGCTTGAGCGCGTCGAAGAGATCGCGCGGCAATGTGGCGCAGTGACCTGCCGCGTTTCAAATTCGGAGGAGGAGCGTTTGTTGTTCTGGGCCGGACGCAAGGCCGCGTTCCCGGCGGTCGGCCGCATCTCGCCGGATTATTACTGCATGGACGGCACCATCCCGCGGGCGAAGCTGCCGCTCGTCTTGCACCGCATGAAGGAATTTTCGGAAAAATACCGGCTGCGCGTCGCCAACGTATTCCATGCCGGGGACGGCAATCTGCATCCGCTCATCCTCTATGACGCCAACCAGCCGGGCGAGCTTGAGCGCGCCGAAGAATTTGGCGCCGACATCCTGCGGCTCTGCGTCGAGGTCGGCGGGGTGCTCACCGGCGAGCACGGCGTCGGCGTCGAAAAGCGCGATCTGATGCCGGTGATGTTTTCCGAAACCGACCTCGATCACCAGCAGCGGGTCAAATGCGCGTTTGACGACAAAAGCCTGCTCAATCCCGGCAAGGTGTTCCCGACGTTGCACCGCTGCGCCGAACTCGGCCGCATGCATGTGCACGCCGGCCGTGTCGCGTTCCCGGATATTCCACGCTTCTAGGGGATGAACGAGAATCTCAAACCGCGTGACGCGGCGGAGGTCGAGCAGGCGGTGCAATGGGCGCTCGCGGGCGGCAAGGCGCTCGAAATCGTCGGCCACGGCTCCAAGCGCGTGATCGGGCGCGCTGCGCAATGGGATGCGACGCTGGATCTGTCCGGACTTTCCGGCGTGACGCTGTACGAACCGGCCGAACTGGTGCTTTCCGCGAAGGCCGGAACGCCGCTTGCCGAAATCGAGGCGTTGGTCGATGCGAGCAAGCAGGAGCTTGCCTTCGAGCCTATGGACTACGGACCGCTGCTCGGCACAACGCCCGGCGGCGGCACGATCGGCGGCGCGCTCTCGGCGAATTTGTCCGGGCCGCGGCGCATCAAAGCGGGTGCCGCGCGCGATCACTTCCTTGGCTTCAGCGCCGTATCGGGCCGTGGCGAAACCTTCAAATCCGGCGGGCGCGTGGTGAAGAACGTCACCGGCTACGATCTCTGCAAGCTCCTGGCCGGTTCCTGGGGCACCCTCGCGGCCATGACCGACGTCACGATCAAGACATTGCCGCGGGCGGAGACCGAAGAGACCCTGATGGTGCTCGGTCTCGACGACCGGGCCGCCGGCAGGGCCATGACCGCGGCTATGGGTTCGCCTGCCGATGTCTCGGCGGCCGCTCACCTGCCGGCACCAGTGGCAGCAGGTATCGACGGCGTCGCCGCCGCCGGTCGCGCTGTCACCGCCTTTCGACTTGAAGGCGTCGCACCGTCGGTCGTACACCGCAAAGGCTTGCTGGAACGGTTCATGGCGCCTCTTGGCGGCCTGGGCACGCTGCGGGATACGGCTTCACGGGCGCTGTGGCAGGCGGTTCGAGACGTTGCTCCATTCGCCGCGAATGGGCCCGCGGGAAAGCGCATCGTCTGGCGCCTCTCGACCACGCCATCGCGCGGTGCCGAGGTCGGGCGCGCTCTCGTCGAAAAGCTGCAAGCGGACGTTCTCTACGATTGGGCCGGCGGGTTGATCTGGGCGGCCCTGTCGCCGGCTGGCGATGCTGACGCAGGCACCGTGCGTGCCATCGTTGCCGCGGTCGGCGGTCATGCCACACTCATTCGCGCGCCCGCCGCCGTCCGCGCTGCGGTGGATGTCTTTACCCCCGAGACTGCGGCACTTTCGGCCTTGACCAAGCGGCTCCATGACAGCTTCGATCCGCGCGGCGTGCTCAATACCGGGCGCATGTGGGCTGGCGTGTAACGATGCAAACCTCATTCACGCTCGCTCAGCTCGCTGATCCCGACGTGGCCGAATCGGAAAAGATCCTCCGCGCCTGCGTCCATTGCGGCTTCTGCACAGCCACCTGCCCGACCTACGTGCTCGACGGCAACGAGCTCGATTCGCCGCGCGGGCGCATCTACCTGATCAAGGACATGCTGGAGAATGATCGGCCGGCGACGGCGGAGCTGACCCTTCATATCGATCGCTGCCTGTCGTGCCTGGCCTGCATGACGACGTGTCCGTCGGGGGTCCACTACATGCACCTGGTGGATCATGCCCGCGTCCACATCGAGCGCACCTACGACCGCCCGCTGGGCGATCGCTTTCTGCGGACCATATTGGCCAAGCTGATGCCGTACCCGCAGCGATTCCGGCTGGCGCTCGCTGCGGCATTGTTCGGCAAGCCGTTCGCCGCAACTGCTGAGGCAATCGGCTTCAAGCGGCTTGCTGCCATGCTGCGTTTGACGCCGTGGCACCCACCGAACCGGCCGTTGGACCCGGGCCGATTTCCCGCGGCGGGGCCGGAGCGAAAGGCCCGCGTGGCGCTGCTGGCCGGGTGTGTCAATGACCTGCTGGCGCCGCAGATCAACGCCGCAGCGATCCGCGTCCTCACGCGCCTGGGGATCGAAGTCGTAGTGGCGGAAGGTGCTGGTTGCTGCGGCTCGCTGGTTCATCACATGGGGAGGGGGGCCGAAGCCCTGGCGCAGGCGCGCGCCAATATCGACGCCTGGTCCGCGCTCGGGGACCTCGACGCGATCGTGATCACCACGTCTGGCTGCGGCACGACGGTGAAGGATTACGGCTTCATGCTGCGGACTGATTCGGCCTACGCCACGCGGGCCCAGAAAGCGGCCGCTCTCGCCAAGGATATCAGCGAGTATTTAGCCATACTGCCGCTGACGGCAGACCAAAGCGCGCCACCCCTCGTCGTGGCCTATCATTCGGCATGCTCGCTCCAGCATGGCCAGCGCGTAACCCGGCAACCAAAGGACTTATTGCTCAAGCTTGGCTTTGCGGTGAAGGACGTGCCGGACGGTCATCTGTGTTGTGGCTCGGCAGGAACATACAATATTTTGCAGCCGGATATCGCAAGGAGGTTGCGCGAGCGCAAAGTCGGGACTATCGAGAGATTGCGACCTGATGTTATCGCGGCAGGAAATATCGGCTGCATGACTCAGATCGCCGCGGGCACCAAGCTTCCGGCCGTCCATACGGTCGAGTTGATTGACTGGGCAACCGGCGGGCCGTGTCCACCCGCGCTTTTGGAGTGTCGGCAGAGTAGGCCGCTGCGTCGATCTGCGGCTGCGGGCTAACGGGGGCTCGCTAGTTTCTTGTGCGTGAACCCGGTCTCCCATGGGGGCCGATGGGACTTATGACTCCTAGCTTGGATCGGGAGGATGATCATGGCGAAGAAATCGAAGGCGAAGAAGAAATCCGCAAAGAAAAAGGCCGCTCCGGCGCGTAAAAAGAAAAAGACACTGAGGTCAGCCGTCAAGAAAAAAGCCCCGAAGAAAGTAGCAAAGAAGGTCGCCAAGAAGGCAGTGAAGAAGGCCGCTCCCAAGCCCAAGGCGCCAGCGAAAAAACCAGCTCCTGCGCCGATGCCGGTAGCGGAACCCGCGCCTGCCCCGTCATGGCCACCTCCGCTGGGCGGTTCCGGTTTCGGCGACAACACCTAGACCATTCCCGGCCTAAGTTTGAAGGGAGCGCGGCCGCGCACGGATAGTGCGCAGGCCGCGTTGCCGTATCTGGCGGCTTGGGCCGGTGGCGACGTGCGCTCCTCGCTTCGGACCCGCATTGCATCGTCCGACCGCCGCCCATAGCTTTGGTCGGACAATGGTCGGTGAACAATCGCCGACGCCCGTCGGATGTGACCGGCGCGGTCCAAGCGGGAGGTGTCAGATGGCCACTTACAACATCCTCGTTATGGGCGCCTCCTATGGTTCGCTTTTGGCGTCGAAGCTGCTGTTCGGCGGTCACACCATCAAGCTCGTCTGTCTCCCGGCCGAAGCCGATCTCATCAATAGTGAAGGGTTTCGCGTACGTCTGCCGGTCCGCGGGCGCAAAGAACCGGTCGTGCTCGACTCGCGAAAGCTGCCCGGCAAGGTGAGCGCCGGCGGCACGGCCGGCGTCGATCCGAAGGATTACGATCTGGTCGGGCTGGCGATGCAGGAGCCGCAATACCGTTCGCCCGGAGTGCGCGAACTTCTTGACGCCGTAGCCCGGGCCAAAGTGCCCTGCATGTCGATCATGAACATGCCGCCGCTCGCATATCTGCGGCGTGTCCCGGGCCTCAATACCGATGGGCTCAAGGCCGCCTATACCGATGCCAGCGTCTGGGACAACTTCGATCCGGCGTGCATCACGCTATGCAGCCCGGACCCCCAGGCGATCAGGCCGCCCGAGGAAAAGATCAACGTGCTGCAGGTGACGCTGCCGACCAATTTCAAGGTCGCGCGCTTTCCTTCCGAACAGTACACCGCGATGCTGCGTCAGTTGCAGGATGAGATCGAGGCGATCCGGTTCGATACGCCGGAAGGCAAGACTGAGCTGCCGGTCAAGCTGAGAGTTTATGATTCGATCTTCGTGCCGCTGGCCAAATGGGCGATGCTGCTTGCAGGCAATTATCGGTGCGTGACCAGGGACGGCATGCGCACTGCCCAAGAGGCAGTGTGTAGCGACATCGAAACCTCCCGCGCGGTCTACAATTTCGTCGTCGACGTTTGTGTCAAACTTGGCGCCAACCCCGACGACATGGTGCCGTTCGACAAATACGCCGCCGCCGCACAATCGCTGACGCGGCCGGCGTCAGCCGCGCGCGCCTTGCAGAACGGCGCGCCGAATATCGAGCGCGCCGACAAGCTCGTGCAACTGATCGCCGCACAAATGGGTCTGCACCATCCGGCGATTGATGCACAGGTCGCGCTGGTCGACGCCCGGCTCGAAGCCAACCGCAAGAAGGCGGCGGCTTAGCGGGCAAGGGTTCCCTCCATCCGCGCTACTTGACCTCGACATCCTCCCAGAAGCCGAACCGGCCGCCGACCTTTGCCATCTGCGGCTGCGGTTTTTCGTAGGACCACGCCGCGCGCTTATGGCGTTTGCCGTCGATCACGACGTCGTAGAATTGGACGCCGTGCGGGCATTTGAGATCGTCTTCGGTCTTTTCGGTCTTCTCCAGCCAATCCATCCGCACCGCGGAAGGCGGGAAATATTCATAGCCGTGGGCCGAAACCATATCGTTGCTCTCGGCGACCACATGTCCATCGACGCTTGCCTTCATGATACCGGTCTCCCTGGAACGCATCTCCCAGTATTTATTCATTCGGCGGCCGAGACCAAGGGCGCCTCCCGCAACTGCGAGAAGCCATCATCCGGTATCACCTCGATGCGGCGGCCGTGGAAGACGTTGAGCGTCGAGCGATGGCCGATGGAGATGATGGCCGTGCCTTTCAGCCGCTCCTGCAGCAGGCGGTACAGCGCCGCCTCAGCAGCTTCATCGAGCGCAGCCGTTGCTTCGTCGAGGAACAGATAGTCGGGTGCCGCCAGAAGCGCCCGCGCGATCGCGAGCCGCTGCTGTTCGCCTTGCGAAAGCACGCGGTTCCAGTGGGCTTCTTCGCCAAGCCGCGGGACCAGCTGGGGCAGTCCGACGGCGATGAGGGTTTCGGCGATCTTGGCGTCGCTGAAGGTGCCGGGCTCCGCCGGATAGGTAACGGCTGTCGACAGCGTCGCAATCGGGAAGTAGGGCCGCTGCGGCAGCAGCATCACGTTTGCTCCCTGCGGCACCATCACCCGGCCTGATCCGAATGGCCAGATGCCGGCGATGGCGCGAAACAGGGTCGATTTGCCGACGCCGGATGGTCCAGTGACCAGAACACGCTCGCCTGCCGGAAAAGCCACGTGTTCCGCCGAGATCAGCGGCTCGCCGCTGGGCAGGCGCACGTTGAGACGGTCGGCGGCGAATATGGCACCGGGCCCGCTTGGCAGCCTTTCGACCGCCGGCGGCGTCACGGCAGCCGCGCGGCCCGCCGCAATCGCCTCCTCAAATCCGGTCAGGCGCGCGATCACCGCGCGGTATTCGGCAAGTTCAACATAGATATTGATGAAATAGGACAGCGCGTTCTGGACGCTGTTGAAGGCCGACGCCGTCTGCATCAGGCCGCCGAGCTGCATGGCGCCGGAGAAGTAGGCCGGGCTTACCACCAAATAGGGAAAGATCAACGCCGCTTGCGTATAGCTTTGGGTAAAGAAGGTCAGCCGCTTTTGCCGGCGCATGATCGCAATCCAGTTGCTGAACACGTGCCCGAAGCGGCCGAGGTGGCGCCCGCGTTCAGCCGCCTCGCCGCGGAGTGACGCGATCTGCTCGGAATTCTCGCGCGTTCGCACCAGATTGAAGCGGAAGTCAGCCTCGACGCGCTGGCGCTGAAAATTGAGCGGAACGAGCGGCCAGCCGATGAGATGCGTGAGTGCGCTGCCGGCTATTGCATAAATCAGCGCGGCCCAGACCAGATACCCGGGAATCGTAAAGCCCGAACCGAACAACGCGAGCGGCGCTTCTTGTGACAGCGTCCACAGAATGGCAATGAAAGCGACCAGCGTGCCGCAAGCATTGAGCAGCCTGGTGCCGATCGAGAGCGTGCTCTCAACAAACAGCCGCAGATCGTCGGCGATGCGTTGATCGGGGTTGTCAGCGGCATCGCCAAGAAGCTGCATGCGGTAATGGTTAGCGGCGTCAAGCCAATCGCCCAAATAGGCCTGAGTCATCCAGCGCCGCCAACGGATCTGTAGCCATTGACCGAGATAGACCTGATAGACCGCGATTAATGTGTTGAGCCCTGCGATCACGCAGAAAAACAGGATCGCACTGACAAAGGCGTGCCAGTTGCGATCCTGCAAGGTGTTGTAAAAGCGATTGTACCAAAGGTTCAGAATCACTTGCAGTGCAACAAGGCCAAGCTCCATCGCAACTACCGCAATCAGTAGAATGCGGCCGGCCTTGCGGTCATCGGAACGGAAATAGGGGAGGGACAGCCGCCAGATCGTGGCGATCATCGATACGAAGCTTTTCAAAACCTGCTCCTGTGCTGGACTAGCCGGGCTAAGCAACGTTCCCGACGCGGCACGTGCAAAGCGAAAGACGGCGCATGCTCACCATGAGATTCAGGTATCTCGTTGAACCGCTTCGGTGCGCAGTCCAACGCAACTATTGTCGCACCCCGGCTTTTCACCGTAACTTGCCTCGGGGTGCCGGGATTATCGGTTGGACCGAGTAACTTGCCGGAAAAGGCCTGCTTCACAGGCGGCGCCGGAGACGGAACACATTTCCGTGTTCGGCGGTGCTCCGCCATCGCAGAACGCGGTGTGACTGCGCGCCGTTTCGTTGTCTTGTCTACAAACTCCCGGAGATCATGATGGGTTGCTCGCGTTGGGCCTGTGTTTTGTGCCTGGCTTGCCTGTTGGCCGTGAGTGCTGTTTTGCCTGCCCGGGCGAGTGATGACGCTTTTCCGTTCGACAGCGAGCTCATGCTTGATGCGGCGCCAATGCCAGGCTCCAAGCGGATTCCGATTATTGAGATTGCCGAAAATGGCGTCGCCTCGATCGAGTTGTGGTGCACGAGCGTTCGCGGCCAGGCCAGTATCGGTGCCGAAACGATTAAAATCGTTGCGGCGGAAGCGCCACCGGCGCAGTGCGGGCCGGAGCGCGAAAGCGGTGACGCCAATCTCTTGGCTGCGCTGGCGCAGGTGACCAGCTGGCGGCGCCGCGGCGACGTCATCGAGTTTCTTGGCGCGACGACGCTGCGGTTTCGATTAATGACTAATTAATGATTTGGAGAAGGTTTGATCGCCACTGAAGCAAGATGTCCCTCGTCGCGGCGGCGGCGGACGAACAGCGGCCGAGCTAGGTAATGAACCGGAACCGGGTCTTTACCGCACATTAAGTCTGCCGCTCGTCAATTGAGGACGAAAATGCGGTCAGGTGCGTCTCGTATGGTTCGGTTGCTCGCGCGAAGGCACGCGCGCAGGAAACTCGGACTCGGGTGTGCGGATGTTTCGCGTAATATCCTGCCTGGGCGGTCAGCATGACTTGCGTTTGGTGGTGCTGGCGGCGATCGTTTGCTTTGTCACCAGTCTGGTCGCTGTCAATCTGATCCATCGCGCGCGGATGACGCGACACCGTGCGCGTCTCGCATGGATCGTCACTGCGGGCGCCGCCAGCGGCTGCGGCATCTGGGCCACCCACTTCATCGCGATGTTGGCCTATGAGCCGGGCATCCCGGTTGCCTATGACATTTTTCTGACCGCGCTGTCGTTCCTGTTCGCTGCCGCGCTGATGAGTGTCGGTATCGCCGTTACCATCTTCGGGTCGGGCACGCGCAGCGCGCTGTTGGGGGGCGCCATCGTGGGCCTCGCCATTGCCGGCATGCATTTTCTCGGAATGCAGGCTCTGGAAGTGCCGGGCCGAGTGACGTGGGCTCCCGATCTCGTTATCGCCTCGATCGTGTTTGCAGTGGGTTTCGGAATGGCGGCTATGGAGGCGACCCGCCGCAAAGGCATTACCATGGCGGTAGTCGGCGCCATGGCTTTGTCCATCGCCATTGTGTCCCTTCATTTTACGGCGATGGGCGCGATCGAGATCGTGCCGGATCCGACGCGAAGCGTCACTCCGTTCTCGCTATCACCCAGCTTGCTCGCGCTATGCGTCGCGGCGGTGACTGCGCTGGTTTTGGCGATCGGCGCGGCCGGCTCGATCGTCGATCAACGCATCGGCGAGAAGAATGAGCGGCTCGAAGCCGCGCTGCAAAATATGTATCAGGGGCTGTGCATGCTCAACAACGACCTCGAGGTGATGGTCGTCAATCAGCGCTTTCTCGAGATGTTCGGTATCGCGCCCGAACAGGTAAAGCCGCTGATGCCGATGAAGGATCTCCTGGACGTCGCGCAGCAATCCGTTCCGTTCGGGCAGGAAACACTGCTCGAGCTGCGCAGATGGGCGTTTCGATTGATCCGGGAGAGAAAATCCGGGACGACCGTATTCCGGCGCAGCGATGGGCGCATTTACGCAGTGTCGCATGAGCACATGCCGACCATGAACGGATGGGTCGACACTTTTGAGGACATCACCGAGCGTCGCAACGCTGAGGAAAAGATCGCGTTTTTGGCGCGTCACGACGCGCTAACCAGGCTGCCGAACCGGATGCACTTTCAGGAGCAGCTCAACAAGGCGGTGAGCGAGATTAATCGGAACGGTAATTTGGCGGTGCTGTGTCTCGATCTCGACAACTTCAAGACGGTCAACGACACGCTCGGCCACCAGAGCGGCGATCAGCTGCTGCAAATCGCGGCGCAGCGCATCCAGGGTGCGTTACGCGAAGGCGATGTGGTCGCGCGCGTCGGCGGCGACGAATTTGCCATCTTGCAAGTTGTCAAAGATCAGCCGGCGGGAGCGACGGCTCTTGCCAGCCGGCTGGTCGAGGTCATGGGTGCCCCGGTCATGATTGGCGACCATCAAATGCCGGTCGGCGTCAGTATCGGCATTTCGGTCGCGCCAACCGACGGCGTCGATGACGACACGCTTTTGAAAAACGCCGATCTGGCGCTCTACCGCGCCAAAGCCGATGGACGCGGGACCTACCGCTTCTTCGAGCCGGAAATGGATGCACGCATGCGGGCGCGCCGTGAACTCGAACTCGATCTGCGCCAGGCGCTGTCGACCGGCGCGTTTGAACTTTACTACCAGCCGATCGTCAACGTCGCCACCAATGAAGTCACGAGCTTCGAAGCACTGCTGCGCTGGCATCATCCAAAGCGCGGCTTGATATCGCCGGTCGAATTCATTCCAGTCGCGGAAGAAACCGGGCTGATCATTCCGATCGGGGATTGGGTGATCCGCGAGGCTTGCGCCGAAGCCGCGACCTGGCCGGGCGCGGTTCATGTCGCGGTGAATTTGTCGCCGGCGCAGTTCAAAAGCCGCAATCTTATAACGACGGTGCTGGGCGCTCTGTCGGCGTCGAATTTGGCGCCGGAGCGGCTCGAGCTGGAGATCACGGAATCGGTTTTGATTCAGGATATCGATGCTGCTCTCCGCGTGCTCAACCGATTGCGCGATCTTGGCGTCGCGATTTCGATGGACGACTTCGGCACCGGCTATTCGTCGCTCAGCTATTTGCGCAAGTTCCCGTTCGACAAGATCAAGATCGACCAGTCGTTCATTCGTGATCTGGCCGACGGCGGCGACAGCCTGGCGATTGTGCGCGCCGTAACCGGCCTCGGCAGCAGTCTGGGCTTCTCGACCATCGCCGAAGGCGTCGAAACCACCGAGCAGCTCAATCGCCTCAAGGCCGAAGGTTGTACCGAGGTCCAAGGTTTCCTGCTCGGCGCGGCCAAACCCGCGAGCGAGGCGATCCGGCACTTGGGCGCGAAGCGGCTTCGCGTTGTCGCTTGATGCGCGCCTTGCCGAAAAGCCGCTCGGGCTATTCTGGCCACATTTCGGCGGCCTGCACCTAGAGCTTTGTTGCACGCGTCATCAGGAACGGCATCGGCAGCGTGTTGTCTTCGAAAACTTCTGCAGCCAGGGCATCGAACTCGGCGCGCACCTGTGCAAGCTTTTTTGGATCGTTCGCCAGCGAGACGATGAGCTTGGTCAGCGGGCCGACAGTCTTCTCTTGCGCAGCGCGGAAGTGCTGAACGCTCAGGGCCGGCGTGACCAGCGTATCGCGGGCAAAGTTGAGATCCGTCACCATGGTCCCGAGGCGTTCTCTTACGACATTCGGGTCGCCCCATAGCGGCGCTGGCGCCGGGGCATCCATGCGCGGCGGAGGTGACGGCTGATGCTGCGCGATGAACGCGAACAAGCGCCCGGTGAAGTGCTCCGGCGGCCAGGTCGAGAACGCAATGCGGCCGCCAGGTTTGAGCACCCGCAGCATCTCTTTCACGACGACGGCCGGGCGCGGCGCGAAGATGTGGCCGAATTGGCTGAGCACGACATCGAATGCAGCATCTGGATATGGCAGCGCCTCGGCGTCGCCCTCAACGAAATCGATTTCGAAGCCGGCGATACTCGCATTTTGGCGTGCACGCTCGATCAGCGCAGGCGTCAGATCGAGACCCGATACCCGTGCGCCACGACGGGCAGCCGTCACCGCGACGACGCCGGTTCCGCATGCGACGTCGAGCACTGTGTGTCCTTTGCCGACCTGCGCGAATTTTACCAGGGCCGCGGCGGGCGGAGTGGTCATGATTTCGACCGGGACAAACGACGCCCAAGCTTCGCGCTGCGCTGCCTTAAATCTTGCGAATGGGTCGGCGTTTGCGGTCGTCATTGGCTGACTCTCTCGCTGGTATTTGCTCTGTCATGGAGGATACGCAGAAAGGGCGCGGTTTGCACCGCGCCCTTTCAATCGATAGCGAGCGATGGACTTAGAAACCCATCCCGCCCATGCCGCCCATACCACCACCGGGCGGCATCGCCGGCATGGCCGGCTGCTCCTTCGGCGTTTCGGCGACCATGGCTTCGGTCGTGACCAGAAGGCCGGCGACCGAGGCCGCATCCTGCAACGCCGCGCGCACCACCTTGGCGGGGTCGACGATGCCCTTTTCGAGCATGTCGACATAATCCTCGCTCTGCGCGTCAAAGCCGAACGTCTCGGACTTGTCCTCCATGATCTTGTTGACCACGATCGAGCCCTCGACGCCGGAATTCTCGGCGATTTGGCGCAGCGGCGCTTCCAACGCCTTCAGCACGATGTTGATACCAGCCTGCACGTCGGCGTTGTCGTTATGCAGCCTGCCGACTGATTTTTTGGCGCGCAAAAGTGCGACACCACCGCCGGGCACGATGCCTTCTTCCACCGCCGCGCGGGTGGCGTTGAGCGCGTCCTCGACGCGATCCTTCTTCTCTTTGACTTCGACTTCAGTCGCGCCGCCGACGCGGATCACCGCCACGCCGCCGGCGAGCTTGGCCAGCCGCTCCTGCAACTTCTCTTTGTCGTAGTCGGAAGTGGTTTCTTCGACCTGCTGTTTGATCTGAGCGACGCGGGCCTCGATGTCCTTCTTTTTGCCGGCGCCGTCGACGATGGTGGTTTTCTCTTTCTCGATCACCACCTTTTTGGCGCGGCCCAGCATGGCCACCGTGACGGTCTCCAGTTTGATGCCGAGATCGTCGGAAATCAGCTGGCCGCCGGTTAGAATGGCGATGTCTTCGAGCATGGCCTTGCGACGATCGCCGAAGCCCGGCGCCTTGACCGCCGCGACCTTCAGGCCGCCGCGCAGCTTGTTGACCACGAGTGTAGCGAGCGCTTCACCCTCGACGTCCTCGGCGATGATCAGAAGCGGCTTGCCCGATTGCACAACGGCTTCGAGCACTGGAAGCAGCTGCTGCAATCCGGGCAGCTTCTTCTCGTGGAGGAGTACGTAGGCGTCCTCAAGTTCCGCCAGCATCTTCTCGGCATTGGTGATGAAGTACGGCGACAGATAGCCGCGGTCGAACTGCATGCCCTCGACGATCTCAACATCGGTCTCGAGCGCCTTGGCTTCCTCGACCGTGATCACGCCCTCATTGCCGACTTTCTGCATCGCCGAAGCGATCATCTTGCCGATATTGGCGTCGCCGTTCGAGGAGATGGTGCCGACTTGCGCCACTTCGGAGGACGAGCCGACTTTTTTTGAACGTTTTTTGATATCGGCCACCACAGCGGTGACCGCGATATCGATGCCGCGCTTAAGATCCATCGGGTTCATTCCCGCGGCTACTGACTTGGCGCCTTCCTTGACGATCGAGTGCGCAAGAACGGTCGCCGTCGTGGTGCCATCGCCGGCATAGTCGTTGGTCTTTTGCGCCACCTCGCGCACCATCTGCGCGCCCATGTTCTCGAACTTGTCTTCAAGCTCGATCTCCTTGGCGACTGTGACCCCGTCCTTGGTGATGCGCGGTGCGCCGAAGCTCTTTTCGATGACGACGTTGCGGCCCTTGGGGCCGAGCGTCACCTTCACGGCATTGGCAAGCGTCTCGACGCCGCGCAGCATGCGGTCGCGGGCGTCGCCGGAAAATCGTACGTCTTTCGCAGACATTGTGGGTTTCTCCTTGAGATTTTTGATTGACCATCGTGCCGAGGCGCGAGCCTCGACGTGCGACAGAATGAGATCAGGCGATCACGCCCATGATGTCGGACTCTTTCATGATCAGGAGTTCATCGCCGTCGAGCTTGACCTCGGTGCCCGACCACTTGCCGAACAGCACGCGGTCGCCGGCTTTGAGGTCCATGACGATAAGCTTGCCGTTCTCATCGCGGCCGCCGGGGCCGACCGCCACCACTTCGCCCTCTTGCGGTTTCTCCTTGGCGGTGTCCGGAATGATGATGCCGCCTTTGGACTTTTCCTCGGCCTTGATGCGCTTGACGACCACGCGGTCATGCAGGGGACGGAATTTGAGCTTTGCCATGATCACCTCATCACCGCTCCGTGAGCGGGTTCCCGTTAATGAGAAAGTATCTTGATTGCAACCACTTAGCACTCATTAAACTTGAGTGCCAAGAATACGCGCCGGAGATAAGGACTGCTGGAGAAGCTGTCAAGCCGCCTCTGCCCAATGCGGCGGGGCATTTCGCGAATGTTTGCTTCCGCGGTCGTCGATGAAGCGGTTGCGGCGGAAGATCTGGCGCTAGGCCGGGAAACTCGTCACCATACCGGCTAAATGTGTGGTCAAGACAAGGGCATAGTCGGCAGGCTATGGCGTGCTCGGCTTACAGGGGTGTTGAGGGAGGGCTTTCATGGGCGCATCGCTCCGTGATTTTCGGCTGTTGGCCGGTGCTGCGTTGTGCGCGATGATGCTCTCCGCCTGTGCATCAAATCCGTTCTCCCATCCGGAACCGGAGGCGGCCATGACGCCGCCTCCGGCCGTGGCGGAAATTCCTGCGTCGATCCGGGCCGAGGAAATCGTCGGCCGCTGGGGGTATGGCGCTTATCACAACGACGCCGATCGGGTGCGTACTGAAGCCGCCGCCCGAGGCCAGTGTGGCCAGCCGGTGATCATCAATCGCGGGCCGAACGGCGGCGTGATGATGTATCTCGCCGACAGCGCGCAATTGCAGGAGCTCAGCCTCAAGGGCAGCCCGAGCGGCAAGAATTATATTGGCCCGCCGGGACCAGCCGGCGGGCCGCAGGATCGCGAGATCGTGGCTTTCGATGGCCGCAGCATTGTGATGCGGTGGATGAATCCCGAAGTCGCCAATCGTTATGGCATGGGTGTTTATGTGCGCTGCGGAGCGGAAGGTAGCGCCCGCTCAAAGCGGGCGCCTCCGGTCCGTTAGCGCGGAGCAATCACGCGGGTTTAACGTCGCGGTCGGCGAACATCGAATCGACGTCGCTTTGCGAGACATGGCCGCGATCGTCAGCGAGCCGAGGGCCATGCATCGCGGGCGCGCCGTCGCGGGCAAGCTCGTCAAGCGTGCGGACAATCTGCTGGTCGATACGATCAAGTGACGCCATGACCTTGGCGACGCGTTGGCTGCTCAGATCCTGAAAATTGCAGGCCTCGAAGATCGCGATCACGCGCTCGCGGATATCCTGGGCGAGGCCGCGGTCGCTGTCGTTCTTGAGGGCGGCCGACAGACTATTCGCTGCCTGATCGATTTCTTCGGCGGCGGCGAGAATTTTCTGCGTCGCCTGTTCGCTGCCCTGCATCACCGCTTCGAGTTCGCTGGCAATGCGCGTCGTCTGCGCTCTTGGCAGGCGTGACCCGTTCGGTTTCGCCTGTTCGTGTCCGGCACCGGTGATGGTTGAACGAATGAGCCGAAGCTTCGAGGCGACATGCTCGACTTCGTCGCGCGGCAGTGCGCTCGATCCCGCAGCTTGCTGGGCCGCTGAGCCCGAGAGCATGACGCGCAACGCGCCAAGCTCGTGCATGATCTCGGTCAGCCCCGGCTGCTGCGCTTCGTCGACCTGCGCGGCGCGTTGCGGCCCAGCCATCTCTTCGATGCGAAAGACTTTGCGCGGCGCGGCCATACTTCACCGACGAATTCCGGGCGGGACGTTAGAAGCCGACGCTTAATGTCACGTTCACGTCGCGTCGCGGTAGGGGGAACATCATCGGTTGGCCTGGCGTCGCGCGATTTACGCAAAATAAACTATAACTTGCTGAACAATGTACCAAGAAGTCTCGGCCGAACCCGCGCCGGAAAAAAATTAACCAAACAGTCGACGTTTGCGCCTGTACTCATCGCCACGTGCGTGAGCTTGTTCGGCGTATCAGTACAGGGTGCAGCATGCGGCGGTATTTTGCTTTGGCGCGGGCAGCAACTTCCATCTGTGTGATAGGCGCGGCTGCGCTTTTGATCATTTCCGAGGCACGCGCACAGGCTCCGCTACTTGATCCCGGCTGGCAGTTTTACGGTGGCGGTCAATCCGGCGGCGTCAACAGCGGCTTCATCGCCCACACCTTCGGGCCGGGACAATACGGATATCAACCTGCACCGGCGTATACCGGGCAGGTATCTGCCGCGCCCCAATACTCGACGAGAAGCTCCTACCAAACTGCGCCGATGCCGCCGCAAGGTTATCGGCAACCAGCCGCGCCGCGATACTACGCGACTGTTTCTTCACCGCCGCCCGGTGTCTACCAGCAGCCGGCGCCGCGGCTGTATTATGCGCCGACGGCACAACAACACGGCGCCTATCAGCAGCCAGTGCCGCTGCAGTATTATGCCTCGCCGCCGCGACTGCGGGGCGGCTATCAAGCATCTGCTGCGAAATATTATGCGGCGGCTCCGGCGCCGCAGGGACGCGGAATCCAGACACCAGCCTATTATCAGCAGCCGGCGCCGCAGCAATATTACGCGCAACCGCCGCAGCAACCGGCCACCTATCAGCCGGCGCCGCAAGCGACCGCGTATCAGCAGCCGCCGCAATACGATCAGCCGCCGCCCTTTCTGCAGCAGTTGTTTGGGCGCCACGATTGGTCGCCGGGGTATGCGCCATCAAGCAATGGCGATCTGGCGCGGCCTATGGTCGATCCGAAATACGATCGACAGGTTGTCGATTATCCGGCCGGGCAGCCACCGGGTACGATCATCATCGATACCCCGCACTTTTTTCTATATCTGGTTCTGCCGGGCGGTAAGGCGCTGCGCTATGGCATCGGCGTCGGCCGTCCGGGCTTCACCTGGGCCGGGATCAAGGAAGTATCGGCGATGCGCGAGTGGCCGGATTGGCGGCCGCCAGACGATATGCTCAAGCGACGGCCCGATTTGCCGCGCTTCATGCCTGGCGGTCCCGAAAATCCGCTCGGCGCGCGCGCGATGTATCTCGGCTCGACGCTCTATCGCATCCACGGCTCTAACGAGCCCTGGACCATCGGCACACAAGTGTCGTCGGGCTGCATCCGCTTGCGCAACGAGGACGTCATCGACCTTTATGGTCGTGTGAAAGTCGGCACCAAGGTGATCGTTATTTGATCCTTGTTTCCGTTCCTGGAAGGAATGGGAGCAGAGCGGGATGAAGTTCACTCAGCGGCGGTACGGGCCTCGCTCACCGGCTGCTTCTCTTCCTCGTGCAGCTTCACAGCGTGCTCGGCGACGAAATAGACCGGCCGTCCTTTCAGCTCGTAGAGGATCTTGGCGATATATTCGCCGACCACGCCAAGCATGATGAGCTGGACGCCGCCGAGCACCATGAGGCCGACGAACAGCGACGGATAGCCCGGAACGCTTCGGCCATAGACCAGGGTTTCGTAAACGATCTGCGCGCCGTAAAGAAACGCGAACAGCGCCAGAATGAGACCAAGAAGGAGAGCGACCCGCAGCGGCGCCACCGAAAACGCGGTCAATCCGTCGACCGACAATCCAATCAGCGAGCGCAGATTCCAGGTGCTGCGGCCATCAGTGCGCTGGTCCGGCTCATAATCGATGCGGATTTGGCGAAAGCCGATCCAGCTTGACAGACCCTTGAAGAAGCGGTTGCGCTCGGGAAGTTGACGCAGCGCGTCCGCCGCCCGCGGCGAGAGCAGCCGAAAGTCGCCGGCATCTTCGGGAATTTTCGTCTGTGCGCCCCAGTTGAGGAGCAAATAAAAGGCTCGCACCAGCAGACGCCGCCCAACCGACTCGTTGGCGCGATGCGCCTTGGCAGTGTAGACGACGTCGTAGCCGTCATCGAGCCAGCGGCTGACCAGCGTTTCGATCAGCGCAGGCGGATGCTGACCGTCGCCGTCGATGAAGAGGACCGCGCCGCGCCGCGCGTAATCGAGGCCCGCAAGCAATGCGGCCTCCTTACCGAAGTTGCGCGACAGCGAGACGACCTGCACGTCAAGTGCGCTTGCCGGCAGCGCGTGCGCAATCGAAAGCGTGTCGTCGCGGCTGCCGTCGTCGACATAGATCACCTCACAGCCAAGTCCGTGATTAGCGCGCAGCGACCGCGCGATCTCGACCAGCCTGGTGTGCATCCGCGCAAGCGAGGCCGCTTCGTTGTGCAGGGGAACAACGATCGAAAGTCCGCGGCCGGCATCGGCCGTCCGCGCTCCCCCGGGAATGCCGCGCGCCGCCGCCGATCTCGGTTCGGTTATTGTGTTAACCACTGATCCTTTCCTTGCGTCGGCGATCTATAGCGCAATCGGTTCCAGCTGTCGCGCTACGTGGTCGCAGTTTCGGTTGCCGGATGAGGGCTGGCGGATCACGCGGGACATGATATGCGAAGGCCGCAATGACCGACATTTCCCGCTACGGCCGGGCCCGCGCCAGGCTTCTCGCCACTTGGCAAAACCGCGCGATCGGGTTCAAGGCGATCGCGTTCGGGCTCGTCGGCGTGGTCAATACCGCGGTCGATTATGGGGTATTTTTGCTGGCGCGCGCGGGGTTGAGCGATGCTCCGGCCACGCTTTCCGCTTTTGATTCGCTGTCGACGTTCTGCAAATGTGGTGGCGCCGCGACATTGTTGTTGATCGCGGCGAACACGATCTCATGGCTGGTCGCCGTCACCGGCTCCTATGTGATGAACTCGTCGATCACGTTCGCTGCGGAATCCGGACGCAAACTCAAATGGAGCGCTTACTTCGCATTCGTTCTCTCCGGCGTCGCCGGATGGCTTGCGAACACGGCGACGCTCCTGGTCGCCGCCGAGATTCTGCTGTTGCCGGTTTGGCTCGCCAAGGCCGTCGCAGTTCTCGTAAGTTTCGTGGTGAACTTCTCGCTGTCACATTTCGTCGTGTTCCGGGTACGGCGGCGTCCGCCGGGTGTCCGGTAAGTAACGTTGGAGGCTAACTGTCGCGCTTGCGCGCCCTTTGCGCGGCAAGAAACTCGCGCATCACCGCCGCGGGTTCGTCGGTGGCATGGGCTTCGGCGAAGGCATCGATGCCGGCTCGTACAGCGGCGGCAAGCGGCAAGTCCTCCCACTGCCGGATCAGCCGCTTTTGCAGCCGCACGGCGCGTGGCGCCGAGGTGAGAAGCTTACCAAGCCAGGTCTCGACTGCTGCATCGAGCGCCGACGCCGGCACGACACGCTCGACCAGCCGCCAGTCGAGGGCTTCGGCGGCGGTAAAGGTTTCGCCCAGCAGCATGATTTCGCGCGCCCGTCCCCAGCCGACCAGCATCGGCAACAGTGCCGCCTCGATCACCGAGGGAATGCCGAGCTTGACCTCCTGCATGCCGAACGTCGCCGCTTCTGATGCGACGCGCAGGTCACACGCCGCCGCGATCTCCAGCCCGCCCCCGAAGCAATAACCGTGGATGCGGGCGATCACTGGCACCGGAAGATTGCGGATCGCGTCACAGCACCGGTGCAGCCGCGTGATGAACGCCGTGGCCTGCGCGGCGTCTTCGATGCCGGCCATTTCGTTGATGTCGGCACCGACGATGAACGCTTTTGGCCCGGCGCCGGAGAGCACCACCGCGCGCAGGTCGTCTTCCGCGGCGAGCTCATCCATGGTCGCGACGAAGATGTCCATCAGCGCGCTGTTCATCGCGTTGAGACGGTGCGGGTTATTGATTGTCAGATGGGCGACGACGCCGCGTTGGCGTTGATCGCGACGCAGCAGAATCTGGCTCTCAGGCCTTTCCAATCGCGCTTCCTCCTTGACCGCCGCAGTCCAGCGCCCGAAGCTCGCAAATCCCAGGCAGCAATGGGAGCATCGATATGGCCGAAGGTCCGATCGACTTCTGGTTCACCATGGGCAGCACGTATTCTTATTTGAGCGTGATGCGGCTCGCCGACGTGGAACGCTCGACCGGCGTCACGTTCCGGTGGCGGCCGTTTCATCTGCTTCTAATCCTTCAAGAGATGAAGCATATTCCGTTCGCGGACAAGCCAGCGAAGTCGCAATACATGTGGCGGGACATCGCGCGGCGCGCCGCGATGCACGGTTTGCCGGCAACGCTGCCGGCGCCTTATCCAGCCAAACAATCGGTCATGGCCAATCTCGTCGCTATTGCCGGCATGCGCGAAGGCTGGGGCGCCGATTTCGTGCGCGCGGCGTACCGGCGATGGTTCCAGGCCGGCGAGGAGACCGGCAGCGAGCCCAACCTGTCCTCAAGCCTGCGCGATATCGGGCAAGACCCTGTTCGTGTGCTGGCGCTCGCGACTTCGGCCGCGGTGAACGAAACAATGTTGGCCGAAACCGACGCGGCACGAACGCTTGGAATTTTTGGTTCGCCGACCTTTACCGTCGGCGAAGAGCTGTTTTGGGGTGACGATCGTCTGGACGATGCGATCGGTTGGTATCGCGAAGGCGCAGTGCGGCACAATTAGTTGGTAACGGCGGGACCGTCCCGGTCGAGCTCCGCTGTCAGACGGGCGTATAGCGCATTGTCGCGTGAATAGACGTATTCGAGCGCAGCGACGGACACCGCTTCGGCGCCGTGTTCTCGCAGGAAACTTGCCAGTGCATGCACGTTCCGGGGCGGACAGTGCAGGGTCAGCATGCCGGAGGAGGTTGGGCCGCCGAACGGCGCGGCGACGCCGAATTTTTCGCGTGCGATCTTGAGCAGCGCCTCATCCAGACCGGCAAAACGCGTTCGCACCTCACGATAAGCGTGCGCGCGCTTTTGCGCGGCAATGCGGTCGAGCAGAAGGCCGGCGGTTTCGCGATGCACGGTGTCCCACTGTGCCGCGCGCGCCGCGACCAGGTTTGCCTGCGAGCGCAGAATGATGCCGTCGTCGATCACCTTGAGGCCATTGGCGGCCAGCGTCGAGCCAGTGGTGGTGATGTCGACGATCAGTTCGGCGGTGCCGGCCGCGGGTGCGCCTTCGGTTGCGCCCGAACTTTCCACGATCCGGTAATCGACAACGCCATTTTCGGCGAAGAAACCGCGCGTGAGATTGGCGTATTTGGTGGCGAGCCGCATCTTGCGGTCGTGCCGGAGCCGGAAGGCGGTAGCGACATCGTCGAGATCGGCCATGCTGCGAACGTCGATCCAGGCCTGCGGCACGGCGACGGCGACATTGGCAAAACCGAAGCCGAGCTGATCGACGAATACCACCTCACGGTCGGCGTCGGGGATCATTTCGCGCACCAGATCCTCGCCAGTAATCCCGAGATGCACGGCGCCCTGGGCGAGCTGCGCGGCTATCTCGGCTGCCGAGAGATAGGCGATTTCCGCGCCGTCGAAGCCGGCAATGGCGCCGCGATAGTCGCGTGCGCCACGAGGTTTGACGAGTTCGAGTCCCGAACGCGCGAAAAAGCTTTCAGTGTTCTGCTGCAGGCGTCCCTTGGACGGCACGGCAACGATCAGCGGTGCGCTCATGCGGCGCCTCCGCATGCGGCAAGCTCTTCGATCGAGGCGGCAAAGCCAACTGCCGGGATCGCTTCGCGCGCACCCAATCGCGTCAGCAGTTCATCATAGCGTCCGCCGGCAATCAGCGGGCCTTTGGCGCGCGCGTCGTGTAATTCGAAGACGAAGCCGGTGTAGTAGTCGAACCCGCGGCCGAACGCGGTGGAAAAATGCATGCTGCCGACATCGACGCCGTGGGCTGCAAGAAAGCCGGTGCGGGTCTCGAACAGATCGATCGCGGGCCCAAGCGAAAGGTTCGCGTCGGCTGCGAGCGTGCGCAATTCGGCGGCCGCTTCGTCGGGCGTGCCGCGCACCGCAAGAAAACGTTCGATCAGCGCGCGGGTCTCGCGCGGCAGTCGCGTTCCGGTGCCGTGCGCCGATTGTTCGAGAAACCGGTCGGCGATCTCACCGACCGAGCGGCCGCCCACCGCGGCAATGCCGGCGATCGAAAGAAGGTCAGTGATGAGGTTGTGCGCGGCCTTGGGATCGGAGCCGGCGAGCGCGGCGAGCACGCCCTGATATTCCGGCGGCCGGGTCGTGGCGGTGAGTGCAAGTTGATCAAGATCGTGCGCCAGCGACCATTTGCTGTTGAAGTCCTTCAACAGGCGGCGTTTCCATGCCGGCGCAAGATCGAGCGCGGCGACGAAAGCCATAAACAGCCCAACGTCGCCGATGCGGATTTCCGGCGCGCTCAAGCCATAGAGCGCGGTCGCTTCCAGCCCGAGCGCCAGCATTTCCGCATCGGCCGCCGCTTTGTCATGACGGCCGAACGATTCAATGCCGGCCTGGACGAACTCGGCCGGCAGCCCCTCGCGGTGGCGAAACACCGTGCCTTGATAGCAAAAGCCCGCCGGCTTCCCGGCCGCCGGCGATTGCAGATAGGCGCGCGACACCGGGATGGTCAGATCGGGCCGCAGGCACAATTCGCGTCCATGCGGATCGCTGGTGAGAAACATGCGGCGGCGAATGTCTTCGCCGGAAAGGTCGAGGAAGGGCTCCGCGGGTTGCAGCACCGGCGGATCGATCGGGGTGTAGCCGGCCCGCACATAGGAGGCGACAAGCCGTTGCGCGCGCTGGTCTGAGGGTGGTGCCATACTCGACATGCTGGTCAAATCCACGCCGGCGTATGGTTAATCAATCCCCTTCGCGCGACGATAGTGGCATTTCCGCGCCCCTCTAGCATGGCAGTGGTCGCTATTCGATGAAGATTGCCGGGCGCCGTTAATACTGTGGCGCCCGGGCTAGAACAGAGGACGACGCGTCTCTCAAGATTAGTCCGAATGGGCGGCCGTGCCGCGCACGGCAGCGACGATGGCCGGGATCGCGCTCGGATCGGTGGTGAGCCCGGTATGGCTAAGCCCGGGGACGATGGTTACCGGGATCCCTGGTTTGATCGCTGCCAAAGTCGGGGCAAACTTTTCGGCGGCGAACAGCTCGTCCTTCCCCCCGACCACGACGGCGAGTGGCGTTTGCGCATTGCGAACGTCGGCGGCGTAGTCCGTGGTGCCAAATGCCCTCATCAGCAGCCATGAATAATGGCCGATCAGGATATCCGACCGCGCCGGATCGATCGCCAGCAACAGCGTGGTCAGATGATCGAAGGCGTGGATGCCGAGGCGGTCGAGCACAACCAGTGCCAGTATCCGCGGAATGAAGGGCCGGGCGTACTTCTGGTCTTGTTTGGTGGTGGGCGCGAACGGGCCGAGCATCGGCGACAGCAGCACCGTGCGGACAAACATTTTTCCGAGCGGACTTGCCGCAACATGGAGCGCATAGCCGCCGCCGGACGAGAAGCCCATCAGAACAAGTTTTGCGTTCGGCTGCCGGCTGCGCACGGCGGCGACAAAATCGCCGAAGTCGTCGTCCAACTGCCCGGCATAGTCGATGTCGCCGCGCGTTCCGGTCTGGCCATGGCCGCGCATGTCGGGGGCGTAGACCGGGATGCCTTGCGCGCTGAGCGCCTTGCCGAGCGCGTGCATGCTCGCGCTCATGGCCGACGAACCGTGGATGGCGATGGCAACGAGACCCGGATCGGGGGACGGTGGTTTCTCGCCCCAGACCCGAAACGCGATCGGGGAGCCGCTGTGTGCGGGGATTGTCTCGACCGGCGGCAGGTCGCTGAAATCGATGTGCCGGAACGGCGCGCCGAGCGATGCGAGTTCCGGCGGCGGGTCGCTGGTGCCGAATGCGAGCATGCCGGCAAGCGCCGCCACGATGGCGGCCACCAGAACGCACACCACGATAACGACAATCTTTGCTGCGCGGCTCATCGCTCGCCTCCGAGCCCGTGCCGCGCCAGCACCGCGCGCACGGCATCGACCAGTTGCGCTTCCGGCACGGACTGCTGCGCCTCGCTTTGCTTTTGCAAATGCTCCTCGCGGCCTTTTTCGAGCTTTGCCAGTTCGGCGCCGACGATCAAATCCTTGATCGTGACTTCGCCCTTCGCCTTCTCGTCACCACCCTGGATCACGACGCACGGGGCGTTGCGCTTGTCGGCGTATTTGAGCTGATTGCCGAGGTTGCGCGGATTGCCGAGGTAAAGCTCGGCGCGGATAGTTGCCGCGCGCAGCTTGGCGACCATGTTCTGATAATCGGCGAGGCGGTCTTTGTCGAACACGGTGACGACGACCGGGCCGGGCTCGGGCTTACTGTCGAGCTTGCCGAGGTGTTGGAGCGCGGCCGCAAGCCGCGACACGCCGATGGAAAATCCGGTCGCCGGCACCGGCTCGCCGCGAAAGCGCGATACGAGTCCATCATAACGTCCGCCGGCACCAACTGAACCAAAACGCACGGGTTTCCCGTCGTCGCTCGCAATTGGAAAGGTGAGATCAACTTCGAAAACCGGGCCAGTGTAATATTCAAGGCCTCTGACGATGGAAGGGTCGATGCGGATGCGGTTATAACCATAGTTTGCGGAGGCCACCAGAAACGCAATTTCATTTAGCTCCTTCAATCCTTCTTGAAAGATTTGCGCTCCGGAAACGGCCTTCAGGCCATTCAGACTGGCGAGAATGGTGCGATTGAAAGCGAGCTCTTCGTTTTGTGTCGAGAATTTCGGTGCGCCAAATGCTGTACCCAGAAAATAAAACAGCTGCTCAATCTGTAAATCGTTCAAGCTCGCGCCCTTGGTGAAGTCGCCACTTTCATCCCTGCGCCCAGGACCAAGCAACGCTTTCACACCCTCGCGGCCCAACCGATCGTATTTGTCTAGTGCGCGCAGAACGGTTAGCCGACGACCGGCATTCTTCTCTCCGCCAAGGTCGACGCCTTCAAGCACGCCGTCCAATAGCTTCCGGTTATTCACCTTCACCAAATAACTTCCACGTGGAATCCCAAGCTCCTCCATCGTGTCCGCTGCCATCATGCACATTTCGGCGTCGGCAGCGGGGGAGGCTGAGCCAACCGTATCGGCGTCAAACTGCATGAACTGGCGAAAGCGTCCGGGGCCTGGCTTCTCGTTGCGAAACACCCAGCCGAACCGGTAGCTCCGATACGGCTTCGGCAGCGCTTCGAAATTTTCCGCCACGTAGCGCGCCAGCGGCGCGGTCAGATCGTAACGCAGTGACAGCCATTGCTCGTCGTCGTCCTGGAACGAGAACACGCCTTCGTTCGGCCGGTCCTGATCGGGCAAAAATTTGCCGAGCGCGTCGGTGTATTCGATCGCCGGCGTCTCCGCGGGCTCGAAGCCGTAGCGCTCATAGACCACACGGATCTTTTCGATCATCGCGCGCGTTGCGGCGATCTCGGCCGGGCCGCGGTCGGCAAGCCCGCGCGGCAGGCGAGCCTTGAGCTTGTTGTTTTCTTTGCGCTTCTCGGCCATCTGCCGACCTGATCCTGCGGGCTGAAGGCAACGCGTGGTTGGTATCAGCGGCGGGGCAGGGCGGCAAGCAATGGCGGGATGGTGTATAAGAGAGGCTCGAACCGCAGGAATAAAACGCCATGTCCCCTCCCACCGCCACCGCATTGGCGCGTCAGACCAACGACCTCGATGCCTACTGGATTCCGTTCACGCCGAATCGGGCGTTCAAGCGCGCGCCGCGGCTGATCGCCCGCGCCAAGGAACTCCACTACTACACGCCCGACGGCCGCGCAGTGTTCGACGGGCTGGCCGGGCTGTGGTGCACCAATGCGGGCCATAACCGCGACCCGATCGTCGCGGCGATTTCAAACCAGGCGGCGGAACTCGATTACGCGGCAGCATTCCATTTCGCGCATCCCAAATCGTTTGAGCTGGCGAGCCGGATCGCGGCCCTGGCGCCCGCCGATCTCAACCGGGTGTTTTTCTGCAACTCCGGGTCGGAGGCGGTCGACACCGCGCTCAAGATCGCGCTCGCCTACCATAACGTTCGCGGCGAAGGTGCCCGCACCCGTCTGATCGGCCGCGAGCGGGGTTATCACGGCGTCGGCTTCGGCGGCATTGCGGTCGGCGGTCTGGTCAACAACCGCAAATTCTTCGGCACCTTGTTGGCCGGTGTCGATCATCTGCCGGCGACCTACAGCCGCGAGCATCAGGCCTT
>Ga0335085_10002867_pt1 | contig 31167 bp, 33 predicted proteins | sample Lox_Sample_45_FD_206712 | JGI IMG/M metagenome (GOLD analysis project Ga0335085, IMG submission 206712) | Soil microbial communities from Loxahatchee National Wildlife Refuge, Florida, United States - Lox_Sample_4.5 | ecosystem: Environmental > Terrestrial > Soil > Wetlands | place: USA... | reverse complement strand
ATGTTGGCCGCGCCTACTTCTTGGGCAGCGCCAGTACTCGCGCCGACACCGCCGAGTTCTTCAGCGTTCCGCCCAGAATCAACGGCCCGAGCGGTGTAAACACGATTCCCCTCTCATCGGCGCGAACGTCGTTAGTATCTTCCATCACCGTCTCCCACCGGTTCCCGTGCAGATCGAATGAAAACGTTACGGGCGATAACTCTGCAGGCTTTCCGTCGTCACCCAATCCTTTGAAATCATGGAAACCCGTAGTTCCACCCGAAAACAGAATCCTGTGTTCATGATCGCTGCCGCCCGCGACGATATTGAACCGCCCCGGCCCGGGGTGAGCTGGTAGCTTACTCCACTCGATTTTGTTCGGATCTTTCTTATCGATCTTCCCCATCCAACACTCGTCGATGGTGGCATACTTTCCCGATGCAACATCTTTCTTTGCTCCATCGACGTAGACAATCACGTCGTCGGCCAGCCCTCCGGCATGTCCAAACACCGGGGTGCCCGGTAATGGCGTTGCCTGGCTCCATGTATTTTTCTCGGCGTCGTAGAGCTGGACGTTGTTCACCGGACCAGACTTCCCTCTTCCCCCAATCACATAGACATAACGGTCATGATTCACTCCAATCACCGCACCGTCCACGGGAACGGGCAAATCCGCCGCGCGATACCACCGATGCTCCTCGGGCAGATATGCGTTCACGTCGCCCACAGTGTACTCGTTCCCCTGGCCATCGATAGTGTACCCACCAAATACAAAGAGTTCTCCCTTGGCCCCAATCGCTGCTGAACCCAGACGGCCAGCCACTCCCGGAACTGGCCGCCCCTCAACCCACTTCCCCGACTTCATCGATAACGTGAACATCTGATTGCTGACCGTATCCCAGGTCCGCTTCGTGCCGATTCCCATGATCGAAAAGACTTCAAGTCCACCTTTCAGAGAAGCCACCGAATTACTCGTCAGAGCCACAGGCATTACAGGAATCTTTGGTTGCTCCGCGCCCAGCAGGAAAATGGCAAGAAGAATCGGGAGAAGGAAGGCAGCCTTTTGTCTCATCGGTGAGATATTACGTCTTCATGAGACCCGCGGGCAAAGGGCTCTGCGCAAAGGATCTATTTCACAAACCCTTGGCGAATGGCATGGATAAAGTCGGTATAGGCAGGAGTTCGACCACTCTCGCGCATATGGCTCGCAATCTGTCCGCGATGGTACGCGGAGTGCATCACCACGTGCGTCAAGACGTCTACGATCGAACTAGTCCACGGCTCGCCTTTGCTGTTCTTGTACGACGTCGTCTGCAGTATGTCACCCGAAGTGATCAATTCCAGGTATTCATCCCAAAGTTTGCTGAGTTCGTCCAGCTGTTCCTGGCACCGCTTGAGGTCAAGTTCTGGCCAAACTGGCGTACTCTGAGGCTTCTGCTTCAATCTTTCCAGCCAGAGTCTCTCGGCAGCGAAAATGTGTGACATCAATTGCAAAGACCGCTTATCCTGACCACCCACTGTTCCCATTGCATTGATTACTTCCTGATTCGCCCACGAATTGTAGGAAAACTCGCGCCGGATATAGTCAGCAAGATTCATAAACATCCTCCCGAGGAAATCAGCCAACAAACCTACATCCCCCTGTGACTTGTAATGATCCTTTCACATTGGGAGAATAAACTCTCTGCCGGAATTGAGAATTCGCTCCAACAAATTTCGATGCCACGCAAAGCCCCCCAGATTCGAGCCGCTGAAAAACAGGAAACCGGCAGGCCCGCCGCAACGAAGCTCCAATCTCGAGGCCATAGCTCCAATGATTTAAGCCAGCTGGCCTTGAAGGCATGCCTCATCGCCCGGGATGCCGCTTTTAACGTACGCGATCTGCTAACGAACTCTTCGCGTATGGCATTCCTCGCCATAAGAGATTGCGAAAAGGAGCTCGACCTGATCGAGCGCCAGATCGACGAGCACCTGCCGGCCGCCATCACGCGAGTCAATGAAATCCGCGCCCGTCAACTGTTAGCCAGCCTGAAATCCACCACAGACCTCGAACGCATTGGTGATCTCGTTATGAGTGTCGCCCTGCGGGTTCAAGCGCGAACCACGAAGATTCCCGCCTCTGACGTTCGCCAACTCGTCGAGATGTCCACAATCCTGCGCGAGATGTTGGATCTCATTCACACCGGTTTCCAAACCCTTAACCTCGACTGCGCCCGCAAAGTTCTCCAGATGGATAAGGATATCGACCGCATTTGCCACGCCTTGTTCCAAAAACATCTGGCTGAGACCGTTCCTCAGGGGGACACATCCGGTTTCGAGATCCTGCTGATGGCCCAAGCTCTGGAGCGCGCCGGCGATCACACCACGAATCTCGCCGAGGACCTCTATAGCCTGATCGAAGGTCGCAGCCTCCGCCATGTACCTAAGAAGAAGGCTGCAAACTAGCTTTTACTCAGGACTCAGGCCTCGGGACTCACGACTAAATTAACCATTCCTTAACAATCGAGAAACATTCGCGCAACATTGCCCCCATACATTCTTGGCAGCACCCATGGAAATCCCCGTCTCCAACCGTGTTGGAATCTGCGGTGATTCGATTTGAAAACATGCATTTTCCGGTCGAACCCAGCCAACGGATTGCGCAACCAACCGCCCCTCAGATTCGTCCTTTGATCTTTGTGGTCGAAGACGATGAAGACATTGCCCGACTGATCTCGCACAATCTGCAGGCCGCGGGATTCGCTGTGCAAAGCTTTGTTAACGGTTCTTCCCTGCTTTCCGAAGCTTTACGCGAGATGCCGGCAGTATTTTTACTCGACATCATGCTGCCCGGAACCGACGGATTCGAACTCTGCCGCCATATCCGTCAGACACCCGCGCTCTCGACGACCCCGATCATTTTCCTTACCGCAAAGACTTCCGAAGCGGACCGCGTCAAAGGACTCGAACTCGGCGGAGATGACTACATCACCAAACCCTTTAGCCCGCGCGAGCTTGTGGCTCGAATTCGCAGTGTTCTTCGCGGGCTCGGCCATGGCTCGTCGAAACCTGAAGTGCTTGGCTTCGGCGAGTTGGAAATCGATATCTCTTCCATGACGGTCCAAGTCGGCGGACAAAACGTGATGACGACTGTCCGCGAATTCCGCCTTCTCGAATACCTCGCCGCACATCGCGGACGAGTGCTGACTCGCGATCAATTACTCGACGCCGTCTGGAAAGAAACTCCATTCGTCACACCTCGTTCCATCGATGTCTACATTCGCCGCCTGCGCGAAAAAATCGAACGCGACCCACGTCATCCCCAGTATCTGAAGACGCTGCGCGGTATCGGATACCGCTTCGAAGTCCCCAAATAGGTGTTCTCCAGGTGCGCGCCTCGGTGTAGGCTCCAAACTCGTCGACGTAAGAGACCCTTGTCATTCCGACCAGTCGCGCAGCGACGCCGGAGGAATCTGCTGTCGCGTCCTGCATCACGGTGTCAACAACAAAAAAAGATCGATCCACTAACTCACACCTTGGCGCGCATTCCTCCCGACCCACTACTCCAAAATAGTTTTCCCACCTTCGCTCAGTTATTCTGTTTATCGGCAAATGCCAAACAGATCCAAGCCGCTTTGGAAAGTCGACGATCAGCAAGCTCGTCTGGCCGAACTCGCGGCTCCCTCAGGCGAGGCGCTGAAAGACAATCCACTGCGCCGGGACGTCCGTTCCCTGGGCACTATCCTCGGGCAAGTTCTGGTCGAACAATCCGGGCCCGAACTCTTCAGCCTCGTCGAGGAACTCAGGCACCTGCTCATCGAACATCGGGAGAGCGTTCGCCGGAATCCTGATCAGGCCTCGGATGCGCAGCTGTTGCGGCGCGCGCAGGAAATTGTCGCCAAACTGGATGTTGCGCACGCTTACCAGGTCACAAAAGCATTTGCCACCTATTTCGAACTGACGAATCTGGCGGAAACGAATCATCGTAAGCGGCGTCGCCGCGCAGGAAAACTTGATCCCGACCATGCCGCGCTTCCCGGCTCCTTCCGCGGAACGTTGTCTCGATTGAAAGAAGCTGGCATCAGCGGCGACGACGCCCTCGCTGCCCTCTCACAGATTCAGGTCATTCCGGTCTTTACCGCGCATCCGACCGAGGTAGCACGTCAAACCGTCTTGCTGAAGCGCCGCCGCATCGCGCAGGAATTGGAGCGCCTCGATCAGCTTCCTCTCACCGATGAACTGGCCGATACCTGCGAAGAAAATATTCGTGCCGAAGTGACTTCAATCTGGCAGACCGACGAAGTCCGTCTCGCCAAGCCCACTGTTGACGATGAGATTCGCATGGGTCTGCGCCATTTTCGGCTGACGCTGTTCGAGACCCTGCCCAGGATCTACGAGGAAATCGTTGCGTCTTTCCGCGATGTCTACGGCATGGAACTCGACGAATCAACGGTTCCCAACATCATCCACTTCGGTAGCTGGATCGGCGGCGATCGCGACGGCAATCCGCTGGTGAAGCCCGAATGCACCCGCAATGCTCTGGAAATGGCCCGTGCCCTGATCCTGCGCGAATATCTCAATGACGTCGAAGCACTGAGTGATCGCCTCAGCGCATCACGCAGACAAACTGAAATCTCCGACGAGCTGCTCACTCGCCTCAAACACTACGAAAAAAATATTCCCGGAGTGCATTTGGCCTGGGGGCCGCAAAATCAGGCGGAAAGCTATCGCCGGTTTCTCTCCTACATGTTCCACAAGTTGCAACACACGTTGAAGGCTGCGGACGCCCCCGCTTCTTATCGCGAAGCGCAAGAGTTCGAACAGGATTTGCTGTTGATCCAAAGCAGTCTCAATGCAAACCGCGGTCACCGCCAGGCACATACCTATCTCAGTTCGCTGTTGCGGAAGATCCGAAAATTCGGCTTCCACTTGCACGCGCTCGATATCCGCCAGCATGCACGAATCCATGCACAAGTTCTAAAAGAACTAGGGCCGAATCTCGCCAACGAACCGCAATCAGAACAGGCGAAGGAGCTGCTGGAAACCTATCGCACGATCGCAGAACTCAAGCGCACCTATCCAGCCGCATCCATTCGCAACTACGTCATCAGCGGCGCAGAATCCGAAGATGACGTCATGGCGGTAGTACGTCTCGCGCAAGCCACAGGCGTCACTATCGCCGGGTCTCCCGATGATCCCGGACTGATGCCGGTACCGCTTTTCGAATCAATCGAATCATTGCGCGCAGCTCCTGAGGTAATGCGCCGACTCTGGGGCAATCCCGAATATCGCCCACTCGTCGACTCCTGGGGAAACTGGCAAGAGGTCATGCTCGGCTACTCCGACTCCAACAAAGACGGAGGCATGCTCACCAGCACCTGGGAACTTCACAAAGCCCACCGCGAACTGCATCGCACCGCGCAGGAGTTCGGCATCAAGCTGCGCTTATTTCACGGACGCGGCGGCACTGTGGGCCGCGGCGGAGGCCCTACTCACTCCGCCATCCTCGCCCAGCCCACAGGATGCTTCTCAGGACAAATCCGCATTACAGAGCAGGGCGAAGTTCTCAACTGGAAATACGCGGACCCGGTTCTCGCCGAGTGGAACCTGGAACTCATGATCGCGGCAAGCCTCGAAGCATTCACCCGTCCCGCCGAAAAGCAAACTCATCCAGCGGATTGGGAATCGGCGATCGAAGAGATGTCCGAACTGGCGTATCGGGCCTATCGCCGCGACATTGCCGAAAATCCGGACGTACTGGAATACTTCGAGCAGGCCACTCCGGTCAACGAACTCGATTCTGCTCGCATCGGTTCCCGTCCCGCTCGCCGCAGCAAAGGACGCCGCCTCGAAGATCTCCGCGCCATCCCATGGGTCTTTGGATGGATGCAAAGTCGCCATGCTGTCCCGGCATGGTACGGAGTGGGCTCCGCGCTCGAGCAATTTGCCGACAAAGGAAAAGATCGCGAGCAATTGCTGCGCCAGATCGTGCGGGGGTTCCCGATGTTCGCCGATATGCTCCGCAACGTCGAACTCGGCATGGCGAAAGCTGACCTTGGAATCGCCCGGGAGTATTCACAACTGGTCAATAACGCGCCCCTTCGGAAACGCGTCTTCTCCATGCTGGAGGACGAATTCCTGCGTTCTCGGCAAATGATCCTGCGCGTGACAGGTCAGCGCGATCTGCTCGCGCGCAATCGCGTCCTTGCTCGCTCGATCCGCCTTCGTAACCCTTACGTCGATCCGTTGAGCCTGATCCAGGTCGAACTCCTTCGCCGCAAGCAGCAAGGCCAGCAAAGCTCAGATCTGGAATACCCGCTCGGAGCCACAATCAACGGAATCGCCGCAGGTCTCCACAACACGGGATGAGATCGAAGTGGTGCGTGGAAAGCACTCCAAATGATCGTAGACGAATAAATCGCGACAAGAGTAACCGAGACTAGTGCAACCGTGGAAGAGCGGCCCTTTAAGGGCCGCGAGAAAGACGTGAGAGAGAAAGGCCCTTTAGGGCCCGTGGTCGTCTTTTATTAGCGCAGCGGGAATCACGCGCCTGTCGCTTTCTTCTTCACCGCGTGAGGCACTTTCGGCCCCGACCCTTTCCGCCCCTTGTTGTCGATGAGATCGGCCACTGTCGTGTTCTCCAGAATCTTCGCGGCCGCATCTCGCACGGCCAAAAAAACTTCATACAGCGCGCGATGATCGGCGTCTTGCGCAATCATGCTGCGTAACTGTTCGGCATCCCCCATGGGAGCCAGCGGCCCATCCACCAGGCGAATAATGTCGCTCAACGGGATCTCCGATGGCGCACGCCGCAACTGGTATCCGCCTCGCGCCCCCCGGACGCTATCGACGATTCGCGCATTCTTCAGTTCCAGCAGGATCAGTTCCAGAAACTTCTCTGGCAGATCGCTCTCCGCCGCAATATCGCGGATTTTGATCGCTCCCTGCTCGTAGCGCCGTGCCAGCGTCATCATCGCTTGCAGCGCATATAGCCCCTTTTGCGAAATCTTCAATGCCAGCCTCCCCGCTGGCATGATTCTGCCCCATTTCCGCCTTTCTGCATAGAGATAGTGCGGATACGCAAACAGGGCTAGGGATTGGGGCTAACGCTTGGGAGCAGGATAACTATCGGTAGAAGCAAATGAGTATCCAATTGAACGCGCCTGGAACTATCAGGAGCAAAATCAGAACACTCGCAAGGGAGCGGGACTGGATCGGTAGAATTAGGAGGAGAAGAGGTTCTCACTACCCCGTACGGCTATTCCCTGCTTTTGGTGCCATCGAAGGGACTCGAACTTGAGCCGATTAGCGGGCGTGAGCGAAGCGGGAGCCCGCTGGCGAAATCCTGAGCACAGCGAAGGACCTCAGACTACATTCCTGGTGCCATCGAAGGGACTCGAACCCCCACACCGTTGCCGGTACATGGACCTGAACCATGCGCGTCTGCCAATTCCGCCACGATGGCAAGTGGACTCAATCGTCGCGGCGGCCCGAAGGCCGCCGGATGAGGAAGACTGCTTTTCTATTCTACAGGCGAGGCGTCACCTGTCAAACGAACAGCTCATGTCTGTGATCGCCTCGGCCAGAACTTGTATAGGACCAAGGCAATTCCGCCGAGGCCAACCGTAGAACCGATCACAAAGCCACCCCCAACGACCATAATCCCATCGCCGAGGTCGACCTCGTTGGGATTCGTGACCACGAGATGTGTCCACACAAAGTCGAGGAGGACAAAAGTCAAAAAGAAAAGAACCACACCCGTGAGGACCGCTCCGACGATGACCACAGCGTATCTCAAGTTTAGCTGCCAGCGCTCTTAGGTACGGCCGACGCCCAAAGCCCCTTACCCCAACTTCGCGGTCATCGTGATCTTCGCGTTCAACACTTTCGAAACCGGGCATCCTTTTTCCGCGGCCTCGGCATATTTCTGGAACGTCGCTGCATCCGCGCCCGGCACTTTGCCCACCACATCAATGTGACTCTCGGTGATCGTCCAGCCAGAATCAAGCTTTTCGAACGACAGGGTCACGGTCGTCGAAATGCTCTCCGGAGTCAGGTTCGCTCCGCCGAGCTGCGCAGACAACGCCATCGAGAAGCATCCTGCATGTGCGGCGGCAATCAACTCCTCGGGATTGGTCCCCGGCGCACTCTCAAATCGCGTCGTAAACGAATACGGCGTGCTGTTCAGCACCCCGCCCGGAGCCGTAAGCGATCCCTTGCCATCCTTCAAACCGCCCTTCCAAACTGCGCTAGCCTTGCGTTGCATGACGTTCTCCTCTTTATGATTTCTTGAAACGTTCACCCATTGTAAATGGAATTCGGACTCGAACGGACTCGTAAGATGGTTCTCGGGTTGGTTGATTGCTAATAGCTGATCGCAGAAAGCTGCTTCAGTAGAAATCCGAGCAGCTCAGATAAAACCCACACTGCGGGCATTTCAACTTGCAGCGACTCTCTCGCAACTTCGCCGAGCAATTCGGACAATACTGGCCGGGATCAGCTTGGACCGGCGCGGGTTGGTTGTGCTTTGCAGTGGGGATGCCCCAGGTTTCGCCGGTTTTGCGAGACACGGGAGCGAATGCCGACGGTTTCAAATCCATGGATTCAACCTACCGGGTCAGCAGAAAGAACCGCAAGTGTCAAGCACAGTTCAAGCGGCTCGTTCAGTCACTGCGGTCGATGTGCGGCTCCAGCAGTCACCCACGATCAACCATGCACCGAAACGCCGCCAGACTCGCACATACTTGCCCTGTTCAGGAGCGCCTGTCCCATCCGGTTTGTGGACGATCACCGAGAAACGTCCCAGTTCCATCGCCATATCACCCGAGTGATCCACTCGGACCGTTTCCATGCGTAGATTGCCATACCCCGATTCGCCGAGCTTTCGCAGCAAACGTTCGACCGCCTGTTGCCCGTAAGCTCCATCGTAATGCGGCGCCATCAACACGCCGTCACGCGCGAACAAGCTGGCAGCCTGATCATAGTTGCCTGTATTGAAAGAAGTTCCAAAATCCTGCGTGAGCTCGCGAACTTGGGACTCCACATCCCGCAGCGGATGTGAATCCGCCGGGAAGTTCGAAAAGGGCCGGTACATCTACAACCTCCTGGGGGAAGGCAAATCAAGAATCCGCACTCGCTAGCTCAGAAAGGCCTAGCTCCAAAGTGATGGTGATTTTAGCGCAGAATGGACTGGAGAGCAGAGAAAAGTTTTTGTCGCGGGAGAATTGTTCGTTGCAAATGACACGGGCGCCGCTTACCTCTCGAGCGGCACTGAGCGGCTCGGCAATCGCGTGGCGGTCGTTATGACTACATCTCCATCCTCATGGCGTTGACGCGCTGCGATTTGACGCTTCACACGTTCCATCAGTTCCACCAGTTTCTTCGTTTCGTGGTCTCTTTCGGCCTGCTTGCACATCTTCTGGAAATCTTGCGGGGCGTACGTGACACGATTCGTCATGGAGGAGGAGCCTCGGTAATGCAGTATCAAAGAAGGCTTAGGCTACATGATCGCGACGCTCTTGCCAACCCCCCGAATACACTAGCTATTTCGGTCGAGATTACCCAGCCAAACCCCAGTCTCTACAGCACTTATAGGTGGATAGGAGCCCCCGTACCCGGACCAAGAAATCTTCCCTCATCCGGAGGCCTATGACCTTAGTGACCTTTGAGACGGTACCCGTTTCCAAGACAATGACTCCTAAACGTTTCCCCCAAAAGTAAGGGAGCGAGTGTGTTCTTCCGGCAACTTGTTAAGATCGTTATATTCGTTGCGGCCGGCTGTTCCATGGCAGCAGCCCGCGACCTTGCCGTTGTATCGAACAAGGCCAATGGATTGTCCGCGATGACCTTGCCCGAGCTTGTCAAAGTCTGCAAAGCTCAGACCAACCGCTGGCCCGATGGAAAGCCCGTCACCGTGATCATGCGCGGCCCCGCTGCTCCTGAGATGAAAGTGCTATTGGAGAAAGTTTTCGAGCTTCAAGAGGCCCAAGTCAAAGACTTGATCGCCACGGCCAATCACGGCCGAGCCAACCATCCGGCAATCATGGTTGTCGAGTCCGACGAAGATCTGGTGAACAAAGTCGCTTCGATTCCAGGAGCGGTTGGCATCGTGGACGTATATTCCATCAATAGCAGCGTCTCGGTCGTGAAGCTCGGCGGCAAGTTGCCGCTCGAGCCCGGATACCTGCTGCACGGAAATTAATGCGTTGCGAGTTGCGGCCGGTTGAGCCGCATTGCATGGCTGAACTGCATGGATGAAGACAAAAAAGCGCTAGCCGCAGCTGCCGCCTCTGGCGACGCAGCCAGTTCCAGTGTTGCCGCCAATCCGCCCGGCAAGCCGCAGTTCACTCGCCGCTTCCCTCGTTTCGTTATCGATGTACGCCTGCAAGTCAAGATGTTTCAGTCCGGCGAATTCCGCAACTGCTGGGGACGCTCGACCGAAATGGGTCAGGACGGAATCGGCGCTACACTGACCGGCAGCCTGGAACCCGGCGAGATCGTCACTCTGGAAATCCCTCTGCCTCTCACTCCGTACCCCATCAAAGTTCGCGCCATCGTTCGTTATCGACAGGGCCTGCGTTACGGCTTTGAATTCCTTACCCTGAACGACAACCAGCGCGACACCATCAAACGGGTCTGCGACTACTTGGCCACGAAGTCCTAGGCTCTCTGAATCGAAGTCAGCGGCAAAGCGGCGGTGAAAGCCCGGCACCGCGGCGCATGGTCATCGGAGCAGGAGGACATGACAAGATTTCGGAAGAACAACCCAGCGACAAATTGGTCGTCTTCAGGCTGCCTTAGTTATCCAAAGCCTCCGAACATCTGAGAGCCTGGTGTCTCAGTTGTTCTCTAGGCTCACATCGGGCCAGGCTTAGGCGATGCTGAAGACGGCGCGGCGATTGCATTCACCCAGATTCGGAAGAATCTGCTCCCGCTTGGCAATCGATTGCGCCCGCAGGAAAGCTACCCGGCTGGCGGTTTCACAGATGTTGGCGCGCGTTGCGAGATCTTGATCCGCGGTCCGCATGCGGTCAGCGGTAAACGCGAACCTGGCTGTTAATCGGAGGGCTTCGTGGGAAGTCAAGTGCGACACGGGTAAGGAATCCTTCTGAGCGGGTGCCGGCAGTATAACTTGAATTCCTCATTTTGAACATAGGTGCGATCCTCGCATTCGTCGGGAAAACTACAGTAGATATCAGCCTTAATACCCCCTCCAAAAGCTTGACACCAGCAGAAATGCACGGCATCGGGGCGGCGTGCCTGTTCTCAACTCAGTTAAGGCCCTTGCCTAACGGTGGCACTCGGCTCGATGGAGCGCCTTTGGTCCAGTACGATCGGCCACAAAATCCGATACGCGTACTTCGCCACATTCGCGACGAGTAGAGATCGGGAATCAATAACGATAGCCGCAACACTGTGGCCTCTCCATCCAACACCTGTTCGCGGGTGCGCATCCGAACCGTACAATACCCTCGAACGAATGCGTGCCCTTCTTTTGACCGTCGCGATGATCTGCACGGCTGCTGCCCAAATCGTGCCTGCCCCAACAATCGCCGTCGTCGACGAGAACGGAGTCGCCGTCCCCTCCGCCCGCGTCTCACTTCACAGCGGTTCCGAGGCCGCGCAGCGCTGCCAAACCGACTACACCGGACGTTGCTCGCCTTCCGGGCTAGCCCCGGGCACTTACGCGCTGCACGTGGAAAAAGAAGGTTTCTACGCTGTCGATGAAGCTTCGGTTCAGGTCGCTCCCGGAGCTACGATCGAAGTCGCTCTCACCCGCCAACGTGAAGTCCAGGAAGTAGTGAACGTCCGCGAGTCCTCGCCTGCGATTGATCCAGCCCAGGTTTCGTCGAAGGAAACGCTCAGCGGACTCGATGTCGTGAACATGGTCTTTCCCGCCGCCCATGACTACCGCAACGCCATCAATTTCATTCCTGGCGTGGTGAACGATCAATACGGACAGCCTCACGTAGCCGGCGCGCAGACCTATCAGACCGTAACCCTGCTCGACGGATTCAACGTTACTCAACCCGCTAACGGACAACTCCTCATCCGCGTCAGCACTGATGCCTTCCGCTCCATTCAAGTCGAGCCTTCGCGCGAACCCGCCGAAGCAGGCAAAGGATCCGCCGGACTTCTTCTGCTCAACACTGGCATCGGCGACGACCACTTCCGCTTCTACGCCACCAACTTCATCCCTTCATTTCAGGACAAGCACGGATGGCGCTTCGACCAATTCCTGCCGCTCTTCACCTTCTCCGGACCCATCGTCAAAGGGAGAGCGTGGTTCTATAACGCGTTCGACGGCGAATACGACAACACCGTCTACACTGCCTTACCCGTAGGTCAAGACAACGATTACACGCTCCGCTTCGGCAACCTCACCAAGCTACAAACCAACATCACCAGTCGCAATATCCTCACCACGAGTTTTCTCGTGAACCATCTTCGTGATCAGTACGCATTCCTCTCGCCACAAAGCCCGCAGTTCGCTAATCCCAAGGACGTCGAGTATTCCTACTTTCCTAGCATCAAAGACCAGCACTACTTCAACAACGGCCTGCTCGTCGAAACCGGCCTCGCCTTCGACCAATACGACATCAACCTCACGCCGTACGGCACCAATCCCTATTTCGTGAACACGGAAACTGCGGGAGGCAATTACTACCTGCACGAAGAAACCACCGCGACCCGCTGGCAAGGACTGACCAACATCTACCTTCCTCCCCAGCAATGGCACGGCCGCCACGAATTCAAGGTCGGCGTCGATCTCGATCGCATCTCTTACGATGCCCACTACAATCGCCAGCCCGTCTCATACCTGAGCGATAGCCACACTCTCACCAGCGCCGATGCTTGTCTCACGGCCCCACTCGACGCGAGTTTTCCCTGCACACGTTACTCGACTTTCACGCCCGCGCCGCTCGTCGAGCAGTACAACTCAGAAGTCTCCCTCTACGCACAAGATCGCTGGAGCGCGTCCAACCGCCTTCTGATCGAGCCCGGGATCCGCTTCGATTGGGACAGCCTCGTTCACAACAAGAATTTCGCGCCGCGCCTCGCTGGCACATACGTCCTCGACAATTCTGGCAACACAAAAATCTCCGCCGGAATCGGCATCATCTATGAATCCACCCCAATCTTCCTCATTGCTCGTCCTTTCGCCGGAGCACGCCAGGACACTTTCTTCTCCCTCCCCACTCCCGGCTGCAAGGTTGACTGTGTCACTGAGAGCGGCCCGGTAAACACTACTTTCACCGCGGACACCTCCGATCTCGAAACGCCTCGCTTTCTCAACTGGAGTATCGGCCTCGAGAAAAAACTTCCCGCACGGATCTACATGAAAGCGGAATATTTCCAGCGCCGCGGGACCAACGGATTTGTCTACGATGCCCGCGCCAACTCCACCACCGGAGACTTCGTCCTGCAGAACACTCGCGAAGATCACTACGACGCCTTCCAGATTCAACTGCGACGCACCTTTCGCGACACCTACTCCATCATGGGCGCCTACACGCGCTCTCACGCGCGTACGAACCAGGCACTCGACTTCAATGTCGACAATCCAATCCTCGCGCCTCAACAACCCGGCCCCTACTTATGGGATAGCCCTAATCGGTTTCTGTCCTGGGGATATCTCCCGTTCTTTCCCCTGCCGATCATTCACCAACTCGAAATCGCCTACTCGATGGAAGCTCGCACTGGATTCCCATTCAATGAATTCACTGACCAGCAGCAACTCATTGGCAAGCCCGGAGCTCAGCGATTCCCGGAATACTTCTCCCTCAACGTGCAACTTGAAAAACGTTTCCATTTCCTCGGCTACTACCTCGCGCTCCGCGGAGGCATCGACAACATTACCGGCCGCTGCGACCCCTACGTGGTTAACAGCGTCATCGACGCCAGCCACCCCGAGCCCACATTCACAGCCTGTCAGGGCCGCGCCTTCACCTCAAGAATTCGCCTGCTAGGCCGGAAGTAGTGGTGTTCCTGAAAATGAAGTTGTCATCCTGAGGCCTGCGGTTTTTGCGGGCCGAGGACCTGAGCGAGCCGCGCGAATCGCCCGCGGTTTTTGCGGGCAAATAGATCGCGCGTTTGGCTCGCTTCCTTATCGGCGGCCACTCCCAGCGCTATAATGTTCAAACCCTTGCATCGAAATCGAATTTCCCGTCATCTCAAAAGCCTGGAGGAACGATAAAAATGGCTCACGAACTACCCCCATTGCCGTATGCCTACGACGCACTGGACTCCACGATCGACAAGCAGACGATGACTCTGCATCACGACATGCACCACGGCGCCTATGTAAAAAATCTGAACGCCGCCATCGAGAAGCATCCCAACCTCGCCGGCAAGACTGCTGAAGATCTTATCCGCGACCTCAATGCCATTCCGGAAGACATCCGTGGCGCAGTCCGCAATAATGGCGGAGGCCACGTCAACCACACCATGTTCTGGAAGATCATGAAACCCCAGGGCGGAGGCGATCCTTCCGGCCCCATTGCTGAAGTCATTCAGAAGACCTTCGGCAACTTCAACGACTTCAAGTCAAAGTTCAACGACGCCGGCGCGAAACAATTCGGTTCAGGATGGGTCTGGCTCGCTGGTAAACCGGGTGGCGAAGTGCAGGTCATATCGACGCCGAACCAGGACAATCCCATCTCCCAAGGCCTGTACCCGATTTTTGGCAACGACGTTTGGGAGCACGCCTACTACTTGAAGTACAACAACCGTCGCCCCGAATATCTCGCGGCCTGGTGGAACGTCATCAACTGGGACGAGATCAACAAACGTTACGCCGCCTTCAAAGCGGGCGCTCACGAACCAGCCTTGGCTCACAGATAAAAGATCGTGCAGGGGCGGACGCCTTCGTCCGCCACGCAAACGAAGCGAGCGGAACTGCAGCACGTAGCTATTGATTGGTGAAGAGAAAAGCCCTTGCCAAAAGCAAGGGCTGATTTTTGGAGCGGGTCACCCAAGGCTCACGCCGCAGACTTCGCGTATTGCTCGGGATGCTGATCGAACTTATTCTTGCAATCCGCCGAACAAAAGCTGTACTTCTGCCCGCCATATTGTGACTGGTGCTGTGATTGATTCTCGTCCACTTTCATTCCGCAAACCGGATCCGTCTTCATGATTCACACTCCCAGAATTTAATAATTGGCAGAATCGTCACTGAAGCCAATTCTCGACGGAATCCCCGTCAATTCCGCTCGGGTAATTCCTGTAAATCAATATCGAGCCAATCGGCCGGGAGCGCCGGCGACTCCCTCCATTTACCAATCGCAAGCGAAGACTGAATTCCCTGTGGTCCTCGGTGATCCCTGTGGTCAGAGTTCTACTGAACTGAAAGCCCTCTTCACACGTATGATCCTTTGAACGATGACTCTTGCCCGCCGCTCTCGTCGCCTGCTTCTGGCCATACTCCTCTATCTGGTTTTTAGTGCAGTCGCCGGCGTCTTCGTGGCCGATGGCGCCCTCCATCCAGCAAGGCGCCCCCTCATTGACGAGGATCTGATCGCGGCTCGCAACGTATTCCTCAAGTCAAACGCGCAACTCACGGCATCTTCAATCACTGCAGATGATGGCGTCGAACTCCGCGGCTGGATCGCGACACCGCAGCACGATTCTGGCAACGCCGTGATCCTCCTGCATGGCATGGGCGACAACCGCCTGGGCATGGTTGGCTACGCCGAACTACTTCTCGCCCACGGATACACGGTGCTCCTTCCCGACGCTCGAGCACACGGCATCAGTGGCGGCGATCTCGCAACCTATGGACTCCTCGAGAGAAACGACATTCACCAGTGGGCCGATTTCCTGGCGAAGGAAGCCCATGTCCCATGCGTCTTCGGACTCGGCGAATCCATGGGTGCCGCGCAACTACTGCAGTCTCTCGAAACTGATCCCAAATTGTGCGCCGTAGCTGCCGAATCTCCTTTCGCGACTTTTCGAGAAATCGCTTACGATCGAATGGGACAGCCATTTCACGCAGGTCCGTGGATCGGCCGCACGTTCTTCAGACCGCTAGTCGAATTCGCATTCCTCCGCGCCAGGTGGAAGTACGGCCTTGATATGAAGCGCATCGCACCGGAGGATTCCATCGCACGGAGCCACATTCCTGTGCTGTTGATTCACGGAAAAGTCGACAGCAATATTCCGGTGCGCCACTCGCAAATGATTCATGCCCACGACCCGCAAACGGTTTTATGGGAAGTCCCAAACGCGGGCCACTGCGGTGCCATAAGCGTCGCGCCGGCAGAATTCGACGAGAAAATACTTCGCTGGTTCACGCGCAAAACCCCCGACGTCGCAAAATCAACTCCGTAGTACTTCGCGCAGCATTGCTCGGCGAACTCAGCGGGAAATCTCTTGATCGCCCATCGACTCGCAACGCCAAGAGCAGACTTTCCAGCAACACACCTTCGAAGTGAGAGCTAGAGTTCGATACTCGGTTACTCGCGACTCACCGGCTCGGGACTCATTCTGCATTTCCTGTGCAAGCCCTGTGGACAATAAAGCTACCAATTCCATCGCAGCGTTTGCATGACAGAGCGCGTCCGCAAAAACTCTCACAAACAAGCACCTTCGCAATCGCTCCCAAATCTTGTTCTTGATCCAGTTTGACGAGCGAGATCTGCGGACACGAATTTCCTCAATTGCACCAAAAATACTGAATTGACCGGAATCGTTTCCGCACTTACATTCAGCTTCGCCCTCAACAAAAAAGGCAGATCGTCCCGGCCGCGAAAGCGTTTTGAGGACACTCGTCAAAACCAGACAAGCAGGATTCGGAGCTGAGCTGAGCAACATTTCTCAGGTAAGCGCGCCATGAAATCAGCAGAATGGAAGACCTACCGCACGCGATTTTTAGTCCGAGCCAAACAACTCAGTTCCAGTCTCAGCTTCACCGATCATCTCGGCCGTCAGCACTGCGGACGCAAAGGTGACTACCTGGTTGAATCGTGCGACGGCGTCTTGAGCATCGCTCCCCGCCAGATCTTCGAGGACGTGTACGTAACCATGAGCGAACCTCAAGCTCCAGATCCCAGCCGTCAGGACGACGATCATCTCCAGAGGTCCCTGCGGTTCGAGCCCTTGCGGATCGAAAAAATCAAAACCGATTTTCGCTCCGCCGAAGCATTGCGCAACTCGGTTCCGGAAAAGCTGTCGCGCATCCGCAAAAGTCCCCAGCCAATTCGCACACCGGCTCCAAGGCTGGGCTTGATGTAGGCAAAAGGATTTTTCAAAATTTCAAAGTTGGTCCGCGAAAGCTCAAGATGCGAGTGGTTAAGAAGCAGGCAAACGTTGATCCGGTTCCAACTAAGAGCTGAAAGCTGGGCTGAGACTTTGGGCATCAGGACTCACAACCCAGGACTACGAATGTGGAAATCCCACCCCGAATCCCGCATCAAGCCCGTCATTGCTAGGGATACAACCTATAGTGTTTCTCTCTTGACATGCACAACCTGCAGGAGTAACTTTGCAATCCCAAGCACGAAAATTCCTCCTCACGGGAATGGGGACGGAATTCGAGAGTGAAGGTAAAGTCTGCGATGCGGCGCCGAGCCAGAGGTGACTCGCCATCCTCGCAGACAAAGCGGGGGAAGGCGCCCGGGCTCCGGATCCGTAAGCCCGGCGCCAGAACCTAAACAAAGGTACGTTCAACCTTCTGGAGACCCGAAAGCGGACGCCGGAAGCCGACAGACAAGTGCGGTGGCCGTGCCCGATCCTCCCCCGGTGCACGACGCAGTGCAGTACGAACCCAGGAGCCCGCAATGGAAACGCTAACTCGTCTCGTGTCTGAGTCGCTGGCACGCCACGGTTTTGATCGTCCGCTCGACTACCGTCGTCTGCAATGGTCGCGTTGGTTCCGCTGCGAGTCCCACCACAGTCTTCTCTTTGTACCCAGCAAGCCCGGAATCTTCGCCCTGGCCGAAGAAATCATGTCCGTGGGCACGCGCGTTCCTGAAGCCCGCAGTCCGAAGCCCGAAGCCGTGTCTGCCAGCACCGTGGAAGAGCGGCCCTTTAGGGCCGCGTCAGGAGCTCAAGGAAACGGGGCTTTAGCCCCGTCGTCGCCTGAATCCGAATCTCCCCGTCGCATGCTGGCCGTCACCCAATTCTTCGAAGCCGACGACATGGCCTTCGTACTCGACCGCATGCTGTCCCGCGCTCACGCCATGCACTCGCGCCTCGAGTCCGGGCGCTACTTCGTCCGCTATGTCGAGATCCAGGACGAGACCCAGCGTCAGAGCATCTGCAACGCCCTGAATCAATGGATTGCCTCGTCTTCCGAGAAGGCCACGGGAATCGGCTCGCATTTCGCGTCCTCCCTTGAACTCACGCCGACGAATGATCAGACAATGGTGGGGCGCCCGCCCACGCGCGCCAATGCCGAAAGCATCACGATATCCAAAGCCCCAACGAACAATGAAACCAAGAATGAAGCTCCGCTGGAAGCGATGACCGCCTCCACGGTGCAAAAGTCTCCCCTGTTTCCTTCCGGCTTCTAGCCGGGGTTTGGCGCCTCGGCCCTTCATCGAGCCCCGGCGCGTCTTTTTCGTCCCGTTAGGGACGGCTGACAATAGCCCGCCAGTTCTACTGGCGGGAGAGAACGAAGTGGAAAATCCGTCCCGTAGGGACGCCTGAACCACGCTCTTTACAAGCGAATCCGCAAGACCCGGTTCCCCGCCGCCCCAGCCTGGACGCCCGAATCGGCCGCACCACCCATAGAATCTAATAAGGAGAGCCCCTGATGGCAGAATTGAAGTCCGCAACCGAAACGAAATCCGCGTCCACGCCGACGCCTGTCCAGAACCCGGTCCAGAAGAAGAAGGCCCCCGGCCTCGCCTTCCGCCGCCTCTTCACCAAGCCCGGCGTCTCTCCTTATGACGAAATCGAGTGGGAACTCCGCACCGCTCAGATCACCGACTCCCACGGCGGGGTCATTTTCGAGCAAAGAGACGTCGAAGTCCCCAAAGACTGGTCGATGACCGCCACCAACATCGTGGCCTCGAAATACCTCCACGGCAAGATCGGCACACCCGAGCGCGAAACCGGAGTCCGCCAGCTCGTAGCCCGCGTCGCCGAAACCATCCGCGACTGGGGACACGCGCAGGGCTACTTCAAGACCGCCGATGACGCCGCCACTTTCCACGACGAGCTCGCGCACATCCTTCTCCGCCAGTACGCGGCCTTCAACTCGCCCGTCTGGTTCAATGTTGGATGCGATCGCATCGAGCCCAACTCCGACGGCCAAAACTGGCACTGGAACATCGCCAAGCAGCAAGTCGAATTCGGCGTTACCGGATATCGCAAGCCGCAGTGCTCCGCCTGCTTCATCAATTCGGTGAAGGATTCTCTCGACTCCATCCTCACTCTCGCCAAGACCGAAGGCATGCTCTTCAAGTGGGGCAGCGGCACCGGCACCAATCTTTCTCCCCTGCGCGGATCGAGCGAAACGCTCTCCGGCGGCGGCACTGCCAGCGGACCGCTCAGCTTCATGAAAGGATTTGACGCCTTCGCTGGAGTGATCAAGTCCGGAGGCAAAACCCGCCGCGCCGCCAAGATGGTCATCCTCAACGTCGACCATCCCGACATCGTCGACTTCATCGAGTGCAAGCAGAAAGAAGAAGCCAAAGCGCACGCGCTCGTTGCTCAGGGATACGACGGCTCGCATCCCGACTCCGACGCCTATAGCTCCATCTTCTTCCAGAACGCCAACAACTCCGTCCGCGTCACCGACGACTTCATGTATGCCGTCGTTCGCGACACCAACTTCTCTACGCGCACCGTCACCGACGCTTCGGTCGTCGAAACTTTCAAGGCGAAAGAATTACTGCACAAGATCTCCCAAGCCACATGGCACTGCGGAGATCCGGGCATGCAGTACGACACCACGGTCAATCGTTGGCATACATCAAAGAACACCGCCCGTATCAACGCCAGCAATCCGTGCAGCGAGTACATGTTCCTCGATGACAGCGCCTGCAATCTCGCCAGCCTGAACCTGCTGAAGTTCGCGCCCAATGGAACATTCGACGTCGAAGCCTATCGCCACGCCGTCGACATCCTGATCACCGCGCAGGAAATCCTGGTCGACAACGCCGGATATCCCACGCAATCGATCATGTCGAACTCTCACGACTATCGCCCGCTCGGCCTGGGATACGCGAATCTTGGCGCGTTGCTGATGGCTGCCGGTCTCCCGTACGATTCCGACGCTGGACGCGACTATGCTGCCTGCGTCACCGCCATCATGTGCGGCGAAGCCTATCTGCAGAGCAGCCGCATCGCGGAACAATGCGAGCCGCTGACGCCCGCCACCGAAATCGTCTCCACGCGTCTCGGCGTACACAGCGCCGATCAAATGCCCGGCGGAGCCTGCCCCGGCTGGTACATCAACCGCGAGCCATTCCTCGACGTCATCCGCATGCACCGCGCGTCAGTGAATGGCATCAACAAAGGGAACGTCCCGACCAATCTCTACGAAGCCAGCAAAGCCTGCTGGGACGAAGCCCTGCAGCACGGCGAAAAGCACGGCTACCGCAACAGCCAGGTAACGGTGCTAGCCCCAACGGGAACCATAGGTTTCATGATGGACTGCGACACCACTGGCATCGAGCCGGATCTCGCGCTCGTGAAGTACAAGAAGCTTGTTGGCGGAGGCATGATTAAGATCGTCAACAACACCGTGCCCACCGCTCTCTTCAAGCTCGGATACACGCACGAGCAGACCGACGCCATCGTCAGCTACATCGACGCAACCGGCACCATCGAAGGCGCGCCGCACATCAAAGAAGACGATCTCGCCGTCTTCGATTGCTCGTTCAAGCCGGCAAAAGGCACACGCTCCATCCATTACACTGGACATCTCCGCATGATGGCTGCCGCGCAGCCCTTCATCTCCGGAGCGATCTCGAAGACCGTCAATCTTCCGGAGAACGCCAGCGTTGAAGACATCATGGACGCCTACCTTCAAGCCTGGAAGCTCGGCCTGAAGGCAGTCGCCATCTATCGCGACGGCTGCAAAAAATCTCAGCCTCTCAGTGCAGCCGGAACGAAGACCGCGAGCGCTGGCAATCAACCAGCAGCAGCACAAGTTGTGGTTGAAGAAGAAGATCTCAACGCACCGCCGCGCGCCGTCCGGCACAAGCTGCAGGAAGAGCGCATGTCGATCACGCACAAATTTAAAGTCGGAGACCACGAGGGCTACGTCACCGTCGGCCTCTATCCCAACGGAGATCCCGGCGAACTCTTCGTCAAGATGGCCAAGGAAGGCTCGACCGTCTCCGGCCTGATGGACAGCTTCGCGCTCGCCGTCTCGCTGGCGCTGCAGTATGGCGTTCCGTTGAAGACGTTCTGCGAGAAGTTCGCGCACACCCGCTTCGAACCCAGCGGCTGGAGCGGCAATCCGGAGATCGGCTACGCCAAGTCGATCATGGACTACATCTTCCGCTGGATGCAGATGCGCTTCCTCACCGGTCAGCAGCAGATGCTGTTCGAGAATCTCAGACCGAAGGCGTCAGTGATCAGCGGCCAGTTGCCAGAAGCCAGCGACCTCACCGAAACCGTAGCTTCAAGGCCAACGACCAGCGACCAACGACCGCTCACTGGATCAGTCCACGCCGCCGACGCTCTCTCCAGCATCGTCGACCTGGGCGACGCCCCAAGCTGCAGCTTCTGCGGCAGCATCATGACCAGAAATGGCAGCTGCTACCGCTGCATGAGCTGCGGCAGCACCAGCGGCTGCAGTTAGAAGTTCTAGTGTGGGGCGGGCGCCCACGCCCGCCTCTCTCAACCACATCGGCGCGGCACGATGCACTTCAAAATTGTCGGACGCATTGCAAATGTCGAGCTGATTGCGTCCGGAAAAGCTATTCGTGAGCGCAGACGTTTGTGGAAGATCTACGGCAAGGCACGCTGGAGAAAGCTAAAAGGTACTGCTCCCGTGCAATTCACAGATGGTACGATACGCCATGCGGAAATCCACTGGTACGAAGCCCACGGCATCGCCGCGAAAGAGTACAAGATCAAGCGCATTCTCGACTGATATGAAGCACGAGGCCGGATTCGTCATCTGCATTTCCAATAAGGGCTACGCCGCGTCTCTGGAGTTGCGAAAGATCTACCAGGTTATTCCTGACAAGATCGCTGAAGACCTCGATCAGATCCGCGTGATCGACGAATCCGGCGAAGACTACTTGTACGCGAAGGACCTTTTCATCCCACTTCAATTGCCGCAAGCAGTTGAGCGCGCGATCCGCCGAGCGAGCGCGTAGCGCGGAGGAACCGAGAAGGAGCACCCGCCCTGCCCTTCCTATTTGTTCCCTTCTCGTAAAATCTCGCCTTCCCCCTTGCACTTCCTCCGTGCTGTAGATCAAACTTATTCTCTAGCTTCCCCCCAAACTTAAGCGGCGTTCCCAGAAACGTTTTCGGCCCTAGCCGCACTATCCATTAATGCGGAGTGTTTCGTTATGCCAACAGGACTCGATCAACTACAGCACATCGTCGTGCTGATGATGGAAAACCGTTCCTTCGACCACATGCTGGGATCGCTGCCGGGTATCGGTGGACTTGACGATGCCGGCGCGTACACCAATCCCGACACCAACGGCAATCCGGTAAGGCCGCAGCCGCTGGCGGAATTCCAGGCCCAGCTCCAGCCTGATCCGGATCATCACTTCCCAGCCGTTGACCTCCAGATTTTTGGCGGCAATACTGGCCCGAACCGCCAGCCAAACATGCAAGGCTTCGTGAAGAGTTTTTTCAATCAGCAGGGCGACGTCGGACACTCGCAGAAAATCATGTACTACTTCCCAAAAGAGAAGCTGCCAGTCCTGACCACGCTCGCGCAGCAGTTCGCCGTATTTAATCGCTGGTTCGCGTCGATCCCTGGGCCGACCATCTGCAACCGCGCATTCGCGCACTACGGAACTTCCTTCGGACGCGTCGATCTCAACCCGATCTACCCGCCGGAACACATCAAGAGCATCTACACGCGCCTGATCAACGCCACTCCCAAGCACACTGCCAAGATCTACTACTATGACACCGCCAGTTCCACGATGGAGGTCGCAAACCTTCTGCAGAATCAGCCTGAGCTCTTCGGAACTTACGGTCAGTTCCTCGACGACTGCAAGAGGGGAAATCTCCCGGAGTACTCGTTCATCGAGCCGAACTACAGCGATCACGAAACCGACAGCGGCGAAGAAATCGCCAACGATCAGCATCCCGACCACCACGTGCAGGCAGGTGAGCTCTTCATCGCGACGATCTACCAGGCGATCAAAGACAATCCGCAGCTCTGGCAGAACACGGCGCTGCTGATTACCTACGACGAGCACGGAGGCATTTTCGACCACGTCCCGCCGCCGAGCTGCGTGAAAGACATCTTCACGGCTGATGGGAATGCCACAGGCACAGGCGTGCCGTTTCAGTTTGATCGCCTCGGTGTGCGCGTGCCGTCGGTGCTAGTGTCCCCGTGGATTCCAAGAGGAACGATCGTAAGCCGGGTTTTCGATCACGCATCCATACCCGCGACAATCACGAAATTTTTCCTCGGAGACGCCGCGCCGCGCTCCCCGCGGGAGATCAATGCGGACGTTTTCATCGAGCCGCGGACTGCGAATGTCGATCCAGCACGGAATGTGTTGTCGCTTACTGCGATGCGCACCGATTGCCCAGACTTCGACGTTTAGCGCGTCGAGAGCAGTACAAGGAGTATGAAATGACCCTAATCAAGGTACCAGTAACGCTTCCGCAGAGTGCTTACGATCCGGATCGTCCGATCTCTTCTTTGCTAAAGATGCAGGTCGAACACTTGTACCAGGCCGAAAAGCGCCTACCGCCGCGTTACCAGAGCGGAACTTACGTCAACGCAATTCGGACCGAAGGAGAGGCTGCTCGCTACATCCGCGACGTAACAGAGGCCATACACGAGGCTCACGAAGATGCGGAGCGCATACGCCGCACGCCGAAACGCAAGAGAGTAATGGAGATTGCGGCAGTTGTGGATGAGCGCGCCGAACGGGAACGCGCAAGACGGATGACGAAGAAACGGTCCTCCTCAAAGAGGAGAAGCAAGTCTTAGAACCGAGACCTTCCACAATGCCGGTTACCTGGCTGCACATATCGGATTTGCACGTGCGGGCCGATGACTCGTACGACAGAGCTGTTGTCTTTCGCGCGCTCCTCAAATCGATTAAGCGTTTTCGTGAACATGATGAGCATTCGGCAGATTTCGTACTTGCCACAGGGGATATCGGCTTTTCCGGAAAAGCAGTCGAATACATGGTGGTCGGCGATTTCTTTGATCAATTGCTTGAGGCAGCAGCCTTGAGCCGTAGAAATCTATACGTAGTTCCGGGAAATCATGACGTAGACCGAACCGTCGGAAAGCAGCTACTCCGGCAGCTCTCTACTCGGGATGAAGCTGACGAGTATTTTCATCCGAATGCTCCCTGGCTGCACTTGCGTCACAAGATGGCTCCCTTTCTTGAATGGCATAACGAGTATTTCAGGGGGATTCGTACGATGCCTACGAATTCGACCTGTGGTCCAGTTGAGTTGCTAGTCAAGGGTCACACCAGAATTGGGCTATTGCCGATCAATACTGCTCTGTTCTGCCAAGATGATCACGACCACGAGAGGCTGTGCATCGGCAGACGTTGTATCGACTCCGCTGTTGCACAGCTCAACTCCCTCGCTGCGGACCTCAAGATTGCTATGATGCACCACCCGGTTGAAGAACTGAGCACTATTGAGCGGCAGCAGGTTAGAGCTGCCCTGGTTGACCACTTGGATGTCGTCTTAACAGGGCATCTCCACGAGGCAGGATTCGTTTCGGTGGGCATGTGGTCACATCGTAACCTGCGGTGTGCTGCCGGAGCGACGTACCAAACGCGAGATTATCCAAACAGCGCATATTACGCGACCTTTGACACAGACCATATCACTGTTTTCCCGATTCGCTACGAAGATCAACCTCGCGAGACTTGGACAGTCGACCCGAGCATCTTTTCGCATGCTTCCCGCTTAGAATTTACTTTTTCTGTACCGTGCCCACCAGGGCAAGTTGGCTTTCGAATTCTTGGTCCTGACAAAGTCGTTGCTCCGCGCGATGAACCTCGGACACGACTCAAAGTCCAAAAGAAGATCACTGCAGCGATACACGCAGCAAATGCGAACGCCGAAAACAAGCGCCTCAGGCGCAAGGAAGAAGCAATACTCGAGATCGCTGCCGCCGCCGAGGAAGATGCGATTGCAAAGGAGCGCCCGACTCGAAGACGGAAAACAAAAGGCACGAAACCCGCGAAGAAATAAACTGTTGCTCATAGCTGGAGGGAGACGGTGGAGCCGGAAGACAAAGATCAATTCAAACAGGAAGCAGCTGCAGCTAATGAAGGCGCAAGCGAGAATGCCTCTCAGAGACTTAGTCTGAAAATTTCCGTAGAAGACCTCTCTGAGCCGATCTCAAGCGCTCTCAAGAAGATTGCCACTCCCCATCGCGAGCCAACGCTCCGCAGTTTTGTTAAAGACTACTCCTCGCTTCTAACTCCCATTTTGACCGCGGTAATCGCAGCAATAGTTGGTTATTTCGGTTACAGGTTTGACGACCATATCTCAAAGGACACGCTGGATAGGATCACAACAGAGTTCGTTCAGGGAGGCACAGATCCAAACATAACTGCGATGAAACTGGCTGCTTACGGGGAAAAGGCCCTTCCTGCTGTGAAAGTTGCGCTCGGAGCAAAGGAGCCGCGTGTCCGAGATGGGGCGGTTCAAATCGCAGCTCAAATGTATTTTGAGGAAACAGTTGATCGGAAAAAGCTGACTCGAGATCTTCTGAAATTCTATGACAACCCCGTTTTACGCCTAGGTGTACTCGAATGGCTCTCAACCGTGCAGAGCAGCCCGATCCCACTACCTGATTGTCAGCAAAATGATGCATTCAAGAAATTGCAGCAGACCTTTGGACCAACCGGGGAAAAATGCTCCGACCAAGATGCAGCCATTGCAGGGGCTGCAGCTAACCTTTTGTTGGCCGGATTGGGTAACAGGAGAGATTTTGTTGCAGGGATGGAACAACATTGTCCAAAGGACTTTGACGGTACTCACAAAACGCTTGAAGAAATTTTGAAGAAATGAGAACACAGCGCCAGAAGACCTTCGCCCGACATCATTTCGCCGCCCTTGCACTATGGATCATAGTTCTAGGAACGCGCACCTCGGCGGCACAGGCCGCAGGAAGTGCGACTGGTCAAGTACAACTACCTGACGGTGAGATGAAGGAAGGACTCAGAGTTCGCGCAATTCCCAAGTCACCCGGCGGGAAATCTCGGACACACGATCTCCGCAAAGGAGACTTTAACTATACGAGTCACGCTTACACCTTCACAATCGACCGACTCCGGCCCGGCAAGTACAGCTTCGTGGTTTGTGATGGGCTCGATTACCGTTCTGAGATCAAGACAGAATCCGTTTCGGCGGGTTCAGTGCCGACAGAAGTGGATTTCCTTCTCGAGGACCAGACTAGAGGTACCGACAGTATTGTGTTGGTAATGAAGGGTCCGGATGGACGTCCTCTACCAAAAGATGTGCCGGTTTTTTTGAAACAAGCCGCTACCGGTTGCTCGGTATCGAAAGTGCTTACAAACGAAAACGGTGTTGCGGAATTCCATGGTTTGCCAAAAGGGAATTATGAACCTTCCACGGATGAAGCCGATCAGGATTCTCCTTAGATATCAGAAGTCGTTCTGGCAAGAACCAAACGAAGTCGCAGCAGGAGATCGAATAGGAGGAATATGATGCGCTGGAGCTTGATAGCTCTGCTTTCAATTTGGGCCATGTCGGCCGTCGCCCAAGAGAGTTGGGTGCACGCAGACTTCCGGCGCGAGGGGGAACGTGTTGCAGACGCCTGTACCTTTCATAATTTCATGAGTGTTGGCAGCTGCGCTTACACTTTGTTCACAGACCATCCGCTTCACATTGCTGCAGGCAGCATGCCTCCACAGAACGGATTCGGTCTTGGGCTCGCGTACGTTGCAACGCGAAACATCGATACATGGCGCTTGAGCTGGAACGTTGACGCTGTAGGCTCCACCAATGGATCGTGGCGAGCGGGGGGATACATTAAGTTCATTCACGTTCCGACGCAGAAGATCCATGTCGTTATCTCAACGACGGAATCATCACAGGAGCGGACCAAGGAACCGAAGAAGCACGAACTAAGAATTCACCCTTACACTGTCTTTGGGCTCTATTCACAAGCCATATCGCTCAACAAGCTGAACTACATGGGGTTGGGCAACGATTCCGCATTGCTCGGCGCTTCTGTGTTTGGCATGACTCAAACCATAGTCGGCGCGAATGTCACCAAGCCCGTCTACGAGTGGGCCGCGATCAGCAAATTGAATTTGTCGCTGTTCGGAGAAATGAATGGCAGATTCGTGGATATTCGCGGCGCAAGTGGCTCGGTCCCCTCGATCCAAACCCTGTATACAGATGCTACCGCGCCCGGCCTAAGCAGCCAGCCTGGATTCTTCCAACTCGCCCAAGGGATCCGTATCAAGCCGGTCATCGGCGATCACCTGGAGCTCAATTACTCGGGTGGCCTTCAGGAATATCTTGCACCATCCAACTCGCAGAACACTTTCGAACGATGGACGGTGGATCTGAACCACACCTTCAGCTTGTATGGTTACACGCGATCGGGCCAGCTTAATACAGTGGCGAACGGTCCCGATGAATGCTCATCAACTATTGGAACCGCGACATGTCCTCCGGTTTCCAAGTCGCGAAATCTCAACGGATCGATTGGCGTTCGATTCCTACTTTCCGAGTCGATGAACTCCGCGTCCCATGTTCCGTTCTACTTTCAACCGACTCTCGGCGGCCAGGACATCAACAGCGCTCTTACCCTGGGCAGCTATCAGGACTATCGCTTCCGCGCGCCCAATTTTCTGCTGCTCGAGGAAAATTTCGAGCACTCCATCTGGGGACCATTCGGCGTGAAATTCATGGCCGATCAAGGCCGAGTCGCAGTGAACCGCAGCGATCTGGGCTTTGACCACTTCCGGCATAGCTACGCGGCCGGACTCACGCTGCGAGCAGGCGGCTTCCCGATGGTCCAAATGATGTTTGCCTGGGGAGGCCCCGAAGGCCACCACAACATCTTCAACATGAACTCATCATTGCTAGGAGGCGGCGCCCGCCCCCCGCTGGATTAGAGAACCGCGAGCACCAGCAATAATTTCAAACCAGCGTGGAAGAGCCGCCCTTTAGGGCGTGCGTTACAGTCCACGCAATTTAGGCCCTTTAGGGCCAGTGGTCGCCTTGCTCCCATCAATCGCAAGATCTGTAGCGCCTCCAAAAACGTCCATCCGCCGCAATCCCCATCGATCCTGCTTGCGATAGCTTGAACGGCCCAAATAGCGCCTAGTCTTTGAGATCGTGTGCAAAACGCGAGAAACGAGTTTTCCACAGCCGAGGTCCGATTCATTGTGACATCTGACCTTGCGCTCCACAGCCAAAGCATCCGATCATGGCGAAGCTAAAAGGCAAAGAGCCGTAAATCGCGGCCCTGAATAAGTTCTTTGACAACAATATTTTATAAGCAAGTCCTGCAATATCAATATTTTGCAGAGATTGGATCGGTCCCCGTCAAACTAAGTCCCATGTTTGGAATATTTTAGTTGGTTTCCAAAAAAAATTTTCTCGCGATGAGGCTGTTAGGCGGAGATGTATCCCTTCTATTTCCAAGAACATGCATTCAAATTATTGATTTTATTGAATTTAACAAAGCTCGCGATCGGAAACTTACAAAACGAGCCCCTCGGCCACAGAAATTTCTGGCTCCGCAGCTGCGACCTGCCTTTTCACGATACGTCTGACGGCGATTCTCTTCACTCCGCCCATGCGCCACAGATACATCGCCGCATAGGCTCTCCACGGACGCCAGGGCTCAGACCGCTGCTCAAGCTCATGCGGGGTGCTTACGGCCGATGCTCGCAGCAGGCCCAGATCGCTCGACGGAAACGCATCCGGTTCGCGCAACGCTCGCATCGCGACGTAGTGCGCAGTCCAGTCTCCAATGCCGGAAATCTCGCAGAGACGCCGCAGGAAATCTTCGGAGTCGATCACGCCTTCGAACTTGATCTTGCTCTCGGCGACCGCGCGCGCCAGCGAGCGAATCGTCTCGGCGCGCGCTCGCGTCAGGCCGACGCTTTCTAGGTTCGCCTTCGCGAGATTTTCTGGCGACGGGAAAAGATGCGTCAGCCCGTTCGGGCCGTCGAACTTGCGACCGAACGCCGCGACCATTCTTCCCGCGAGCGACGTTGCGCCGCGCACGGTCACCTGTTGTCCGAGAATGGCGCGTACGGCGAGTTCGAATCCGCTCCAGCATCCGGGCACGCGGATGCCCGGCGCAGCCTTCACCCTCGGCCCCAGCACTCTATCGGAGCGCAGCGTCTTCGCTATCGACGACCAGTCGGCGTTCAGGTCGAACATCGCGCGGATGCGTTCCACGATCGCAAACAGAGCGCGCGGATCAGGAAACGCGATGCGGACCAGCACCGCGTCTTGCGCGGAGTCGAGAGAAACTTCGAAGTAGCCGTCGATTCCGTTGAGCGAAATCGTCCGCCGATAAACAGAGTCTGCGACGACTTCGGCCCCAGGAGTCGCCCGCGGTGCAAGGAAATCCAGCATCGCCTGCCAGTGATACGGCGGACGGAAGTTCAGGCGGAATTGATACTGGTCGCCCGAGCGCAGCCCGGTCTTCCGCGCCAAACGCCGGATTTGCGACGGTGTCCGGTGATAGACCTTGAGGATTCCGGCGTTAAATCGCCGAACGCTGCCGAACCCGGAAGCGATCGCAACCTCGTTCATCGGCAGTTCGGTTTCGTCGATCAGCTTTTTTGCGAAGTGCAAACGCCGGGTCTGCGCGACTGCAATCGGCGTCGCGCCGAGATGCCGCACGAACAATCGCCGCAGGTGCCGCGAGCCGACTCCTAATCGTTCGGCAAGAGATTCGACGCCGCCATCTTCAAGCCCGCTTTCGCCAATCAATCGCAGCGCGCGAGAAACGGTGGTCGAAGTTCCTTGCCAGGCCGGAGTCCCAGGACAACTCTCCGGACGACATCGCAGGCACGGACGGAATCCTGCTTCGGCTGCTGCAGCCGCGGTCGGAAAGTAGCGGCAATTCTTCTCCTTCGCCGTGGGCGCAGGACAGATGGGGCGGCAATAGACGCGGCTTCCCAGTACTCCAATGTAGAACTTGCCATCGAAGCGCGGATCGCGCGACAGCCTTGCCCGTGAACATACTTTCCAATTCAGCATCGCAACGTGACCGCCAGGCTGCCTCCGATCATAGTAGCGGCAATAAAGAATTCTAGACGTTTTCGGACCACCATCAACGGGACGGGAGAAGTCCGAAAACGTCCAGAGAGAAGGTACTGATGTCCGTTTGCGTCCAGCCTTGGTCGACGAGGTCAGGTAATGTCGAGTTCATCGGTAGGCAGTATGGCTTGGCGTGTTCGTCATTGCGTGGAATGTCCGAAGTGCCTCACCCGGTACTTGATCGGATTCAGTCCGTACCGCAACGGCTCTTACCTGCTGCCGGTCGGCCCCAGCTCGAATCGAGAGTGGACGCTGTATTGCTCTTGCGCAACGCCCGCCAGTCCAAGCCGGTGGGAATCGGATGAACTCCAGCCCTATGTCGTTTCGAGCAGCGCGCATGTGCGCGGATACGGTCCTCCTGAAGAAATCATTCCGATCCGTTGCAGCAGCGATTCGCCCGATCTCACGGGCTAAGGCCTCGATTGTCTTAACTGGGCACGCGACCCCGAAGGCGCCGCTCTTTCACAGTACTAAAAGCCGGTTAGCGGACTCACAACTTCGGCAGGACGATTCCCTTCTGGGCCTGGTATTTGCCTTTGCGGTCGGCGTAGCTAGTCTCGCAGACTTCATCGGACTCGAAAAACAGAATCTGGCAAAGACCTTCGTTGGCGTAGATACGTGCCGGAAGCGGCGTGGTGTTCGAGATCTCGAGCGTGACGAAACCTTCCCACTCGGGCTCAAACGGAGTCACGTTAACGATGATGCCGCAGCGGGCGTAGGTGCTCTTTCCGACGCAGATCGTCAAAATGCTGCGCGGGATCTTGAAGTACTCGACGGAGCGGGCGAGCGCAAAAGAGTTCGGCGGGACAATGC
>Ga0335085_10002866_pt1 | contig 31168 bp, 27 predicted proteins | sample Lox_Sample_45_FD_206712 | JGI IMG/M metagenome (GOLD analysis project Ga0335085, IMG submission 206712) | Soil microbial communities from Loxahatchee National Wildlife Refuge, Florida, United States - Lox_Sample_4.5 | ecosystem: Environmental > Terrestrial > Soil > Wetlands | place: USA... | reverse complement strand
TGGTGTTGACGGGTCTCCGGTTCGGAAGCCCCCGCCGGCGCCCGGCCAAGCCGGTCAAGGGCGGAGACGGCGTCGCCGCGCGGGTCCTCTCCGAGATCAAGACCTGGACTCAACAGTTCAAGCAGCCGCTGCTCTCACTCACGCCGATCGACACCATTCAGGCCATCGCGCTCGATCCCACCAAGCTAGGCACCATCAAGGCGGTGGAGACCCTCTCCGCCCGTGCGGATTCGGTGCAACGCAGCCTGGAGGACGGGCTCAAGGCCGCCGATTTCAGTGCGCTGGTGGATTCGGCCAACGCGCTTGCCAATCGTTTGTCCGCAACCAATCCCTCCAAGCTGGGCGTGGCCGGCACCGCCGAGGCCGCGAATTCGGTCAAGCGCACGCTCGACCAGATCACCAAGGCCAAGCAGCAGCTGGCGGAGCTCCAGAAGGGCGTGACCGGCGGCGTGGCCCTGTTGAGCAACGGGCTCAAGGCGGTCGATGACGCACGCGAAAAGGACTACGCCTTCGCCCGGGGCTTGATGAAGCTGCCGGGGCTCGATGCTCCCAATATCGGCGCCGCCCTATTTGGCGCCTCGAGCGCCAGCACCTTCCAGCAGGCGTTGTACTACGGCCGCATGGCTCAACAGTACATCCCGCCAGGTCTCCAGCCGTGGCGGAAGAGCGGGCCCAAGCGCCTGCGCATGCGTGGCATCACGGTGGTCTTCCCCAAGGAGCACGCCACCCCCTCGTTCCTCCTCAAGGACGGGAAGCTGAGCTTCAGTCTGGGTGCCGATACCACCGTGAACGCTTTTTCGGGCTCGGTCACCGGACTCACCACGCAGCCTGCGCTCTACGGCCGGCCTACCACCTTCGGGGCCAGGGGCGCCTTGACCGGCCCCGCGCCGATGTCGGCGCGGCTCGATGGAATTCTCGACCACGTCAGGGCCACGCCTCGCGACTCGATCGACTTGAGCCTGGGCGGCGTCAAGCTCCCCGCGTTCGATCTGCCCACGCTCCCCTTCCGACTCGATCCCGGGATCGGCGACGCCGCGCTGTCCTTCGTGCTCAACGGGGATCGCGTGGGGGGCCGCTTGTCGGTCAAGTCCAACGCGGCGCAATGGTCCACCGACTCGGGGCAGGGGAAGCCGACCGGTGGGGCGGCGGGCATCATCTGGCAGGTGGTTTCGGGGCTCAAGGAGCTCGACCTCAAGGCGAGCCTGAGCGGGACGGTGACCGCACCCAATCTGTCGATCAGCTCCAACCTGGACCAGGCGGTCTCCGATCGGCTCAAGGCGATGGCGGGAGAACAGCTCGCCAGGGGAGAGGCCCGGGCCAAAGCCGAGGTGGACCGGTTGGTGCAGGACAAGGTCGAGCCGGTCCGCCAGAAGGTGACCCAGGCGCAGACCTCCCTGACCGGCAAACTCGGCGGGGACCAACAGGCGCTCGATGGGGCACAGAAACGTCTCGAGGCCGAGCTCAAACGACTGGGTCCGGTGAGCGGCTTGCCCAAGATCAAGCTTCCCTAGAAACCAACCTCGCAAAGCTTCAGTCGCGATTCACCGGGACTTCATGGTGGGTTTCCTACCCCTTCCACGAGTGCCCGTCGCGCGTAGATTCCGCGCGTCGTTTTCCTGAACCGAGCCTTCCGATGCGCATTGCCGTGCCGAGGGAGACAGCTCCCCGCGAACAGCGTGTGGCCCTGGTCCCGGAATCGTGCAAGAAGCTGATCCAATCCGGATACCAGGTCTCAGTCGAGGCGGGGGCCGGGGCTGCCTCCGGTTTGAGCGACCAGGTATACACCGACGTCGGGGTGACCGTGCAGGCCGATCCTGCCGCCTTGCTGGGGTCGGCCGAGCTGGTGCTCAAGGTCAACGCCCCCGCCCTTGGCGATTCCGGCCGGGACGAGGTCGCCTGGATGAAACCGGGGAGCGTCTACGTCGGATCGCTCATGCCGCTGCGCAACCTCGAGGCGGTCCGGGCCCTCGCCGAGCGCAGGATCACCGCGTTCTCGACCGACGCGATTCCCCGCACCACCCGCGCCCAATCGATGGACACCCTCTCCTCGATGGCCAACATCTCGGGGTACAAGGGCGTGCTGCTGGCCGCAACCGAGCTCAACAAGTATTTCCCGATGCTGATGACGGCGGCCGGCATGGTCCCGCCGGCCAAGGTCTTTGTGGTGGGGGCCGCCGTGGCGGGGCTCCAGGCCATCGCGACGGCCAAACGGTTGGGAGCCAACGTGGTGGCCACCGACGTGCGCCCGGAGGTCAAGGAGCAGATCGAGAGCGTGGGCGGGAAGTACGTCGGCATCGAGTTGAGCGAGAGCGCCTCGGCCGGAGGCGGGTATGCCAAGGAGCTCTCGGCGGCCGACCGGGCCCGGCAGCAGGAGCTGCTGGCCGCCCAGGTGGCCCAATCGGACGTGGTCATCACCACTGCGCTGATCGGCGGGGTGTTCGCGCCCAAGCTGCTCACCGCCGCGATGGTCAAGTCGATGAAGCCGGGCGCGGTGATCGTCGATCTGGCCGCGGACGGCGGGGGCAATTGCGAGCTGTCCCGTCCCGGCGAGACGGTGACGGTCGGTGGCGTCACGATCCTCGCGCCGCTCAATCTCCCCTCGACGGTGCCGCTGCACGCGAGTCTCCTGTTCTCGCGCAATCTGACCGCATTCGTGCAGGCCTTTACCAAGGACAAGGCCTTCCAGCTCGACCTGAACGACGATATCCAGCAGGGCGCCATCATCACTCACGAGGGTGAAGTGAAGAACGCCCGCACCCGCGAAGCTCTCCAAAAGGCGGCGTCATGAGCATTCCGAGGAAGAACAGGATGGCGGGACTGATCACGGCCGTCACGATGGCCGGTCTGCTGTCGATGGGGATGACGGCCGGTGCCGCGGCACAGGCGCCGACCGAGGCGGCGGGGCCGCAGTCGATCGACTACTGGTCGCTGCTCTTCGTCTTCGTGTTGTCCTCCTTCATCGGGCTGGGGATCATCCGCCGCGTCTCCCGGTTGCTGCATACTCCGCTGATGTCGATCACCAATGCGATCTCCGCCATCGCAGTGGTGGGGTCGATCATTGTCACCGGGGCCGACTACCCGACCCCGATCCGGATCATGGGCGCCATCGCCCTGTTCGCTTCGATGACCAACATCGTGAGCGGATTCCTGATCACCGACCGGATGCTCAAGATGTTCAAGACCGAGCACAAGCAGGTCGAGGGCGGGCACTCATGATCCACGGCCTGGTGCAGTTTGCCTATCTGATCGCGACGGCGCTCTTCGTCTTCGCGCTGCACTGGATGAACGCGCCGGTCACCGCGCGGCGCGGGGTCTACGCCGGCGTGGTGGCGATGGTCATCGCCGTCGCGGCCACCTGGGCCCAGCCCGAGGTGGTGCATCACGCCTGGATCATCCTGGCGATCATCGCCGGATTCGTGGTCGGGGTGCCGCTCTCCATGGTCCCCCTGACCGCCGTCCCCCAGCGAACCGCGCTGTCGCACGCCTTCGGCGGCCTGGCCGCCGGACTGGTCGGGACCGCCAAGTTCTACCTCTGGTATTCGGAGGGGGCGGGGAACCTGACCACCTTCCGGATGATCGCCATCATCACCGAGATCATCCTCGGCTACCTCACCTTTACGGGGAGCCTGATGGCGGCTGGGAAGCTCCAGGAGGTCAAGTGGATCCCGCAGCGGCCGGTGACCTACCCGCTGCAGAACCTGAGCAACTTCGCCCTGCTGGGTATCGCGGCAGTGGTCGGGATCGCGCTGACCATCAGCCCCACCGCGCCCTGGGCGCCCAAGCTGTTCCCGATCATTATCGTGCTGGCGTTGCTGTTCGGCGTGCTCCTGATCATCCCGATCGGCGGCGCCGACATGCCCACGGTGATCGCGATCCTCAACTCCTACGCCGGCCTCTCGGCCGTGGCGATGGGGTTCGTGCTGGACAACAAGCTCCTGATCACGGCGGGCGCACTGGACGGCTCGAGCGGCCTCATCCTCGCCGTCATCATGTGCAAGGCGATGAACCGCTCCTTCACCAACGTCCTGTTCGGCGCCTTCGGACAGGTGCAGCAGAAGCAGATCGGCGGGGAGCAGAAGGTCTACAAGGGGGAGACCATCGAGGGGGCGGCCCAGGTCATGGAGCAAGCCAACCTGGTGGTGATCATCCCCGGCTACGGCATGGCCGTGGCCCAGGCCCAGCACAAGGTCCGCGAGCTCTACGACCAGCTCAAGAAGCGCGGGATCACCGTGAAGTTCGCCATCCACCCGGTGGCGGGCCGGATGCCGGGGCACATGAACGTGCTCCTGGCGGAGGCCGACATCCCGTACACCGACTTGATGGAAATGGACGACATCAACGCGGACATGCCGCAGTGCGATGTCGCCCTGGTGGTGGGAGCCAACGACGTGGTCAATCCGGCTGCCCGCTACGACAAGAGCAGTCCGATCTATGGGATGCCCATCATCGACGCCGACAAGGCCCGGACCATCTTCGCCATCAAGCGAAGCAAGAGCCCGGGCTTCGCGGGCATCGACAACGAGCTCTACTTCTTGGACAAGACCTGGATGCTCTTCGGCGACGCCAAGAACGTCATTGGAGAGCTGGTGAAGCAGCTCTCTGGCGGAAGCGGAATGCACTAGTCCCTGCCGCGAGCCTCACGCCGCGAAGCCCGCCGTCCGCCTGGACTAGCGCCGGTGGTGCCCCGGCATGGTGGGCATCGCGAATTCGGTGTAACCCGCCGGAACCGTGAAGAGCGAGGCGTCCAGGCTCTTCGGCTCGACCTTGGTGGCCAGCAGCTTCACCTTCTTGTTTGTCCCCTCGACGTCACTCATCTTGAGCGGGAAGAATCCCTGCTTGAAAAACTCGGCGTACTCCGGATGGATCAGCCCGGCCGCGTCCATCCCCTGTCCGCCCTGGCCGCCGGGTCCCATCCCACCGCCGCCCATGATGATATTCCCCATCCCCTTGGCCACGCAGATCTCACGCGTCGTTTGCGTGACCACGAGGTAGTTGTCGCAGGTCTTGCCGGCGATGGTCTCGTGGGTCCCTTCGGCGGTGATCTTGGGGGTCGTGGTGTCGGGCTTGTTCTTCATCATCCCCTTGGCCCGCTCCGCCATGTCCTTGAGGTCCATCACCATGTACATCTTCTGCTGGTCCATGATGATGGTCTGGGTCCCGGCCTGCGGATCGGTCAGCATCGTCGCTCCACGGGCCTCGGTGCGGACCTTCCCGCCCTTGTAGCTCTGGGTCAGGTCCATGGTGCCCCTATCGGTGGTGACCTGATAGCTCACCACACCTTCAAACGTCTGGGCCCGGGCGACCGCGGGGAGTGACGCCGCGGTCAGGGTGAGTAGCACCGGGAAGACGCGAACAGTACGCCGCATTGAAAAGTCCCTCATTGGAGATGGTGATCCCGTGTCATGACGCAGAGGCCCCGGGCCATCGGCGGTCCTGAATCGCCGAGTGCCGCTCGAGGTCGTCCTGCGCCGCCCGGTAGTTCCGCTGCCATTCTTCCCGCCAGGCTTCGGGCATGTTGGCCCGGAAGAAATCCGGGGTCAGGAGCTCGGTGCCCTGCCCCCGATGGGAGGCGACCACGTCGCCCAGATAGTGGGTCGCGTGGCCGGCGTCCATGGTGTTGATGACCCGACACTCGAAGGCCGCGTAGCAATCATCGAGAATCGGCACGCCCAGAGCCCCTCGATGGTGTGGGATGGTCTGCAACTTGTCCTGGTCCCGCCCGCTCACGAAGCCCAGGCGATGGACCAGATCCATCTGGCCCCGGTGCAGCAGGTGCATGGCGAACTGACCGCTCTGCCAGATGAGGTCGTGGCTGAAGTGCCATTTGTGAATGTAGACCGAGAGTCGGAGCACCCGGGGCGAGATCGAAGCCCGCATGGCGCTGTCCGAAATCATCCCATTCGTTCGTCCCCTCCAGTGCGTCGTTATGGCGACCACCGGTGAGGCCAACTGGCGGATCAACTCATAGGATTCATCGGTCAGCATGGCGGGAATCTTAGAAAGAGGTCGGCAACTTCGGCAGCGGTCTGTCGTTTTGGGGTCACTGGCTCCGAATCGTTCAACCGGCTACAAGTATTTGATTGGCAATGGGTTACCAAAGGACTTCGGGGTCACCGGAGACCGGGCCGGATTAGTGCAACGGTAGGCGCCGATGGGGAATCCTAGGGTTTCCGGTCGCTCTCGCAACACGCTGGGGCACTAGGAGTTAGCTAAGCCATTGATTTTGTGGAATTTATCCTTATATTCGGTGTCGAATTTTAAGCACCCTCTGCGCGTGCGGAAGTGACACATAGCCCAAGGGGGAACACAGTGAAAATGCATCCTCGTCCGAAGCGTCGCGCGGTCCGTCCAGCGCAGATCGCACGGGCGGTCGACGAAGGTCGCGAAAGTCTGGATCTCTACCTCGACGAAATCAGCCGGGTCCCCCTGTTGAGTCGCGATGAAGAGATGGCCCTGGCACGCAAGGCGTTCCGGGGCAACGTGGCTGCCCAGGAAAAGCTGGCGCGGCACAACGTACGTTTCGTGGTGTCGGTCGCCAAGAAATTCCAGAACCGGGGGGTCCCGCTGGTCGATCTGATCGGCGAGGGCAATCTCGGCTTGATGACTGCCGCGCGGAAGTTCGATCCCGACCGCGGCGTCAAGTTCATTTCCTATGCGGTGTGGTGGATCCGCCAGGCGGTGCAGGCGGCCATCGCGCGGCACGGGCGCCCGGTTCGGGTGCCGCTCAATCGCACCGCGGATTTGAGCCGGCTCGGTCGCACGACCACGCTGCTCAAGGATCGGCTGGGCCGTATGCCTACCACCGAGGAGCTGGCACGGGCCACAGGCCTGACGGTCGAAGCGGTGCGCTCGTTGAGCGCGCTCAACACCGAGGCGGTCCGGTTGGACCATCCTACACGGGACGGCGACAACAGCGAGCGGATGGAGCGCTTCGCCGGCCTCGATCAGGAAGGCACCGACAGCAGCGCTATCGCCAACAGCCAGACTCGGGATATCGAGGCGGCCCTGGCGGCACTGCCTCCGCGGGACGCCAAGGTCCTCCGGCTCTACTTCGGGCTGGATGACGGGAACAGCCGGACGCTCGAGGAGATCGGGCGGATGATGGGTGTCACCCGGGAGCGGATCCGCCAACTCCGGGACCGCGCCCTGCACCGGCTCCGCGAAGGGCAGCAGGGCGAACGGTTGCGGGATCTGGTGGCCTGATCGCCCGCCGACCCAGAAAAATGAACGAGCCTCCAGGATCCCTGGAGGCTCGTTTGCGTTCAGGGAGTCTCGTGGCCCTGGCTACTTCCCCTCGCCGGCCAGGAACAGCCGCAACACTCGCTGCAGGATCCCGCCATGGCGGTAGTAGTCCAGTTCGACCGGTGAGTTGAGTCGCACTACCGCGGGGAAGGTGGTGGTCTTCCCGTCCTGGCCGGTCGCTGCCACGGTCACGGTTCCCCCCGGCCGCAAGCCGCGCGCGATGCCCGTGATGCCGAACGTCTCCTGGCCCGTGAGTCCCAGGGTGGCGCGCGTGGTCCCGGGCTGATAGGCGAGCGGGAGCACACCCATTCCCACCAGGTTGCTGCGATGGATCCGCTCGTAGCTCTCGGCGATCACCGCCCGGACGCCCAGGAGCGCCGGCCCCTTGGCAGCCCAGTCACGACTGCTTCCGGTTCCGTACTCCTTTCCGGTCAGGATGATCAGCGGGATCCGCTCCTGCTGGTAGCGCATCGCCACGTCGTAGATCGAGGCGACCTCTCCCGAGGGGAGATGCCGGGTCCAGTTGCCCTCCCGATCGGGAACCAGTGCGTTCTTGATCCGGACGTTTCCGAAAGTGCCGCGCATCATCACTTCGTGGTTCCCTCGTCGCGCGCCGAACGTGTTCCAATCCACCTGCTCGACTCCGTGCTCCTTGAGATAACGGGCCGCCGGCCCGTTCTTGGGGATGGAGCCGGCCGGGGAGATGTGATCGGTGGTGACGGAGTCTCCCAACACCGCCAGTACCCTTGCCTCGGCGATGTCGGTGAGCGGTGGAGGCTCGGTGGGGAGCGCCTGGAAGAACGGCGGCTCCTGGACGTAGGTGGACTTGGCGTCCCAGGCGTAGCGGCTCCCCGAGGGAACGGAGAGCTCTTTCCAGACCCGGTCGCCCTCGAAGACCGAGGCGTAGCGCTGGCGGAAAAGCTCGGGCTTCAAGGAGGTGGCCATCGTCGCGCGGATCTCCTCGGCGCTGGGCCAGATGTCTCTCAGGAAGACCGGATTTCCGTCGGAGCCGATCCCCAGCGGCTCGTGCTCCAGATCGATGTCCACGCGGCCCGCCAATGCGAATGCCACCACCAGCATCGGCGAAGCCAGGTAGTTGGCCCGGACCTGCGGATGCACCCGCGCCTCGAAATTCCGATTGCCGCTCAGCACCGCGGAGGTCACCAGGCAATGCTCGTCGATCAGTCGCGCGACGGCGTCGGGGAGGGGGCCGCTGTTGCCGATGCAGGTGGTGCATCCGTAGCCCACGACCTGGAACCGCAACCGCTCGAGATCGGCCAGGGTTCCCGAGGCCTTCAAGTAGTCGGTCACCACTCTGGAACCGGGGGCCATGCTGGTCTTGACCCAGGGGCGCGTCTCCAGGCCACGCTGGATCGCCTTCCGGGCCAGCAGCCCCGCGCCGATCATCACCGACGGATTGGAGGTGTTGGTGCAGCTGGTGATGGCCGCGATGACCACGGCCCCATCGTGCAGCTCGATGGGAGTGCCGTTCAGATCCCCGGCCACGCGAGGTGGCGCCTGCACCGCGACCGCTGTCCCTCCGTGGCCTCCCTCGTTGACCCAGCGGGAATAGTTGACCTGAGCGACCTCCCGCCGAGGCGCGGGCGCCTCGGGGAGCATCAAGTCGGGAAGCGCAGTCTGAAAGTTCCGCTTGAGCTGTGCGAGCGGAACCCGATCCTGGGGCCGCTTGGGCCCCGCCAGGCTGGGCTCGACGGTGCCGAGATCGAGCGTGAGGGTTTCGGAGAAGACGGGATCGGGCGTGGCGTCGGTGCGGAAGAGCCCCTGCTCCTTGCAGAACCGCTCCACGCGGTCCACAATGGTACGGTCGCGTCCGGTGCGCTCGAGGTATTGGAGGGTCTCGTGATCCACCGGGAAGAAGCCCATGGTGGCCCCGTATTCCGGCGCCATGTTGGCGATCGTGGCCCGATCCGCGAGTCCCAGGGCCGAGAGCCCCGGGCCGAAAAACTCCACGATCTTGTCGACCACCCCCTGCTTCCGCAGCAGCTGGGTCGCGGTCAGGACCAGGTCGGTGGCGGTGGTGCCGACCGGAAGCTCGCCGGTGAGCTTCATGCCGACGACTTCCGGAATCAGCATGAAATAGGGCTGGCCCAGCATCACCGCCTCGGCCTCGATGCCGCCCACTCCCCATCCCAGGACTCCGAGCCCGTTGATCATGGTGGTGTGGGAATCGGTCCCCACCAGCGTGTCAGGATAGGCGGTGAGCTCCCCGTGCTGCTCCCGGAGCTGCACGACGCAGGCGAGATACTCCAGGTTCACCTGGTGCACGATGCCGGTGCCGGGGGGCACTACGCTGAAGTTCCGGAAGGCGCGCTGGGCGAACTTGAGCAGCTGATAGCGCTCGAGGTTCCGCTCGAACTCGAGATCCACGTTCCGCTGGTAGGCGTCGCTCGACCCGTAATAATCCACCTGCACCGAGTGGTCGATGACCAGGTCGCAGGGGACAATCGGGTTGATCCGGTCAGGATCGCCGCGCATCCGCGCCATGGCGTCCCGCATCGCGGCCAGATCCACCACACAGGGGACGCCGGTGAAGTCCTGGAGCACGACCCGGGCCGGCATGAACGGGAACTCGCTCCGCTCGGCGGCCTTCGGCGCCCATTTGCCCAGGTCCAGGACGTGTCGTTCCTGGACCACCCCGTGCCCGCAAAAGCGCAAGGCGTTCTCGAGCAGGATCCGGATCGAGAACGGGAGACGGTTCAGGTCGGCCAGGCCCTGACGGGCCAGTTCCGCCAGGCGGTAGATCACCGGGCCGGCGGCGTCGAGTCGACCGCGGGTGCCGAAGGGATTAGGAATGGTCGGGGGCATCGTGGGGGCGAGGGCGATCAGCCGTGAAGACTCAGAATCACACTGCCGAAGTATACGTCGAAATTGTGGGGGCGCGAGTTGGAGGGGCGAGCGTCGTGGCAACGATACCGGTAGTTCCCTATGCCATCACCCGGCGGGACGACGGACTCCTGATCGAGTGGGACTCGACCGGGCACTCCTGGCTCTATCCGGCGCGCTCGCTGCGGCTGGCCTGTCCCTGTGCCGCCTGCGTCGAGGAGATGACCGGCCGCCCGCTGCTCCGGGAGGAAGATGTCCCGCTCGATGTGCGGCCGGTCCGGGTGTCGCTGGTCGGCGGGTACGGAATCCTCATCGAGTGGAGCGATGGTCACAGCACCGGGATCTATACCTTCGAGCGGCTGCGCGCCGAGTGCGGCTGTGAGGTCTGTGGCCGGTGATCTTCGGCCTGAGCTATTGGATCTGGATCTGGTACGGGATCCTGCTGCTGGGGGTGCTGGGCCTGGTGGCCGCCATCCAGTGGGCTCGACAGACCGGTTGGCGGAATCTCGACGAGGTGCTGCGCGCGGTCGGGACCATCCTGGCCTCGATCGGCATGCTGATCCTGCTGACCTATCTCTTCCCGCCCCTGCCCGCCATTGGATACGCTCTTCTGGGCCTGGCCCTGGTCTGTTTCGCGGCGGCCTTCGTTCTTGGACGGCGCTCGCGGGCGAGGGAGGAATCACCCCCCAAGGATAGCCCACCAGAGCCGCCCGCCGGCGGTTGACCCCTTGCGTTTCCGGGTCCCGGACTTAGCTCTCTCCCAGTTGCGCTCTGGTCCGGCGCACTCCGAACGGCCGCCGGAATTCCGCCAACTACGGCACCCTCGTTCCAGCCCGCCAGTACGCCGTTCGGAGCAGGAGGCACCATGATCCGCCACCATCACTCGCTGCTTTCCGAGGCGATCGACGCCGGTTTCATCGGCGGCATCACGGTCGCTGCCTGGTTCTTTCTCCGTGACCTGGTCGGGGGCCGGCCGCTGGCGACACCGAGCCTCCTGGGTCAGCTCTTTCTCCTGGGCGAGGCGCATCCGGTTCCACGGTTCGATTTCGGGGCCGTGATTCTCTACACCGGGGCCCATTTTGTTCTCTTTGTGCTGTTCGGCCTCGTGCTGGCCGTGATGGTGCGGCTGGCGGTCCAACAACCGCTCATGCGTTTCGCGCTGCTGATGCTCTGCGTGGCGTTCGAGTTGTTCTTCTACGTGCTCATCAACGCCATCTCCGTCGAGGTCGGAGCGTTCTTCCCGCTCTGGTCCGTGGCCTCCGCCAACCTCCTGGCCCTCGGCGCCATGGGCTGGTACTTCTGGCGCAAGCATCCCGCTCTCCGGCGGGCGCTGACCCGAGAGCCGCTGGGGGCGTAAGGATCCCCGGGCGCGTGCACGAGGGTCGCCCCGGCAGTCCTTTTCCTCCCTTCCTCCCCGGATTAGCTTGCCTTCGCCTTCACCCGGGGCCGGGAACTCGTGTGCCGCTCGTTCGTCCGATGTCTGGGTAGCCTGACCCGGTCGCCCGCCTTTTTCCTCCCTCTTCTTCTTTCCGGCCCTCTCCAGGCCCAGCTCGAGCCGCCTTCGACTGGCGGAATCGTTGCGTTGCAGCAGGAGCTGCGGATGGTCGGGCACTACAAGCGGGTGCTGGTGATCGGCGCGCATCCGGATGACGAGGACACCGATCTCCTGACCGTCCTGGTGCGGCAGATGGGAGCGGAAGCGGCCTACCTCTCCCTGAACCGGGGGGAGGGGGGCCAGAACCTGATCGGCCCGGAGCTGGGTGAAGAGCTGGGCGTGATCAGGACCGAGGAGCTGCTGGCGGCCCGGCGGCTCGACGGGGCTCAGCAGTTCTTCACCCGCGCCTACGACTTCGGATTTTCCAAGACCCTGGCCGAGACCTGGCAGCACTGGCCGCAGGACTCGATCCTCAAGGACGTGGTCCGGATCGTCCGGCGGTTCAGGCCCCAGATTATCGTCGCCATCTTCAGCGGCACCCCCATCGATGGACACGGCCAGCACCAGGCGGCCGGCTGGGCCGCGAAGGAGGCGTTCGAGGTCGCCGGGGACTCGGCCCGTTTCCCGGAACTGTTGACCGAGGAGGCCCTGCGCCCCTGGCGGGTGAGCAAGCTGTATCGCAGCGCCCGGTTCGATACCGCCGCGACGACGTTGACCATGGACGGAGGAGCGCTCGACGAAGTGGTCGGGCAATCCTACCACCAGATCGCGATGCGGGGACGCAGCCTTCACCGTTCGCAGGACATGGGGCGCCTGCAGACCATGGGTCCCGCGAGCATTCGGGTGGCGCTGCTCGAGGATCGGACCGGGACTGGTGGGGGAGGGCTCTTCACCGGGATCGACACCACGGTGGCGGCTCTGCCGTGGGGAGGGGACGGCCCGCCCGGCGACGTTTTTCGAAAGGCGTCGGGAGCGGCTGCCGTCATCACCCTGCTGGACTCCGCCGAAGCCAAGCTTGGCCTCAACCTCCCCCGCGGGCAGGCGCGGGTGGCGCTCGACCGGGCGCTGGCGTCGCTGGAGGCCTACGTCGACAACACGGTCACCATCGAGCGCACCCAGCAGCTCGAGCACATCCGGAACGCACGCAAGATCCTTCGCGGCGTGTTGTATGACGCGTTCGCCGATGCGGACCGCGTGGCGCCCGGGCAGCTGGTGCGGGTGAACTACTCTTTGTGGAACACCGGTACCGCCCCGATCTCGGTGACCCCCGACTTCGAGCCTGGCCCGACGGTGGCGGGACCCGAGAGATCTCTGGCCGCGGGGCCGGGCGCGCTGGACACCGGAAGCGTGGTATGGCGCGTGCCGGAGGGGTCGCCCCCTTCGCAACCCTACTACCTGACGCGGCCGCGCTCCGGCGATCTCTATACCTGGCCGACCTCAATGCGTGCGTATTGGGGAGTTCCCTTCGAACCCTCGGTCGCTCGGGTCAGGTTTCTCGAGGGCAATCGGCTGGAGGAAGACGTTGAGGTGACTCGCCGCACCAACGACCAGGCTCAGGGAGAAATCCGTCGTCCGGTGTTCATCGTCCCCCGCGTGGCGGTGACTCTCGAGCCTGAGATGCTGGTCTGGCCCACCAGTAGCGTCACCCCGCGCACGTTCACGGTCACGTTGACCCATGGGGCGAAGGACACGACCGAGGGGACCCTCCGCCTCGACCTCCCACCCGGGTGGCCGCCGGTCGCCCCGGTGGCCTTCGTCTTTACGCGCCCCGGTGAAGAGCGGACCGTCACCTTCTCGGTTCGGCCGCCGCCCGGACTCCGAGCGGGAACCCTGCGGGTACGGGCGCTGGCCACCGACAGCCGGGGCCGGGCCGATAGCCTCGGTGTCGAGGTCATCGACTATCCCCACATCCGGCCCCACCAACTGGTGAAGCCGGCGGAGTCGAGCATCCGCGCCACACCGCTGGTGTTGCCCCGGCTCTCGAAAGTGGGATACGTCCGAGGCGCGGCCGACCGGGTTCCCGAGGCGCTCCAGGAGGTCGGCCTGCCGATCGTGATTCTGGACAAGGCCACTCTGGAACGGGGGAACCTTGCGCAGTACGAGGCGATCGTGATCGGGAGCCGCGCCTACGAGACCGACACCGCGCTGGTGCTGCACAACGATCGGCTTCTGGCCTATGCCAGGGCGGGCGGGCTCGTGATCGTGCAGTATCAGCAGTTCCAGTTTTCCGACGAAGGCTACGCTCCGTATCCCCTCACCATCGGAGTGCAGCGGGGGCTGTTCCGGAGTCACGATCGGGTGACGGACGAAAACGCCAAGGTCACGGTGCTCAACGCCACCAGCGGGGTGCTGAACGCCCCCAACCGGATCGGGAAGGATGATTGGGAGGGGTGGGTCCAGGAGCGCGGCCTCTACTTCGCGCACACCTGGGATCAGCGATACCGCCCCCTCCTCGAGATGCACGATCCCGGCGAGGACCCGCTTCGGGGTTCGCTCCTGGTGGCGCGGGTAGGGAAGGGGACCTGGGTCTACACCGGGCTCAGCTTCTTCCGCCAGTTGCCCGCCGGGGTGCCTGGTGCCTTCCGACTCTTCGCCAATCTGCTGGCGCTGGGACGGACTGCCGGCGGGTGACCTCGGACGCGGCCGGGGCATGAGGGTCGGGTGGGGCGCGGCCGCGTGGGCCCTGGTGATGCTCTCCAGCGGGTGCCGCCCCGATGAGCGAACGCCACTCTACGTCTACTCGCCACACGGGCGGGACCAGCTCCTGCTGCTCGAGCGCGCCTTCGAGGCCAAGCGTCCCGACATCGATGTGCGTTGGCTCGACATGGGAAGCCAGGAGATCCTCGACCGGCTCCGCTTCGAGCGGGTCAATCCCCAGGCCGACGTCTGGTTCGGTGGTCCCTCCACGATCTTCGAGCGGGGCGCGGCCGAATCGCTCCTGACCCCATACCGGCCCAGCTGGGCGGGGAAAGTGGACCAGCGGGGGATCGGTCCCGGCGACCTGTACTTTCCGGTCTATCGGACGCCGGCCGTCATTGTGTTCAACTCGCGTGTGGTCTCGCGCGACCAGGCCCCGCAGGACTGGGACGAGGTGCTCGATCCCAAGTGGCGAGACCGGGTCCTGATTCGCGATCCGGTCGCCAGCGGCACCATGCGGGCGATCTGGGGTTTGATCCTGCAACGGAGCATCCAGCAGACCGGCGATACGACCGCCGGGATGCAGTGGTTGCGCCGTCTGGACGGGCAGACCAGGACCTACACTCTCAGTCCCGCCCTGCTCGATGCCAAGCTGGCGCGAGAGGAGGGCCTGATCACGCTCTGGGATCTGCCGGATGTGCTGATCAGCCGGAGCAAGGGGATGCCGTTCGACTACGTCTTCCCCCGAAGCGGGACGGTGGTGATCGACGACGCGATCGGCCTGGTGCGCGGCGCCCGCCACGTCGAGGCGGCCCAGGCGTACATCGAGTTCGTCGGAGGCGAGGAAGGCCAGCTGCTGGCGGCCCGGAAGGTCTATCGTCTGCCGGCCTTGCTGGATCTTCCCGAAGACTCGTTGCCCGACTGGGTGATCGGAGTCGAGCGAGAAATGAAAGTGGCCACCATGGATTGGGGACTGCTCACCCGCGAGGGCGCCGCCTGGATGTCCTACTGGGATCAGCACGTGCGCGGCACCGGGAAGGGGAGGAGCCGAGAGTGAGCCGGGAGTCGAGGCGCTCGTGACACCATTTCTCGAGGTGGACCGTCTGGCCAAGCGGTTCGCTGCCGTCGTGGCAGTGAACGAGGTCACCCTCACCCTCGCGCAGGGTCAGATCCTCGCCCTGCTGGGGCCGAGTGGGAGTGGAAAGACCACCACCCTTCGGCTCCTGGCCGGGTTCGAGACCCCGGATCAGGGCCGCATTCTGGTCGAAGGCAACGACGTCACTGCAACCCGGCCGGCCGAGCGCCGCTTCGGGATGGTCTTTCAGCACTACGCGCTTTTCCCCCACCTCGACGTCGGGGGCAACGTCGCCTTCGGGCTCGAGTCGCTCGGTGTGCGCGGCGCCGATCTGGACAATCGCGTGTCCGAGGCGCTCCGACTGGTGGATCTCCAGGGCCTCGAGCGGCGCCGGGTGGATCAGCTCTCCGGAGGCCAGCAGCAGCGGGTGGCGCTGGCCCGCGCGCTGGCTCCGGAGCCGCGGGTACTCCTGCTCGATGAGCCGCTGTCCAACCTGGATCCCACCCTGCGCGAGCGGACCCGCCGGGAGATCCGCGCACTGATCCGGCGGGTCGGCATCACGACCGTGATCGTGACCCACGAGCAGGAAGAGGCCTTCGACCTGGGTGATCTGGTGGCGGTGATGCGGCAGGGCAGGGTGGAACAAGTGGGCACCCCGGAACAGCTCTATGGAGCGCCGGCCAATTCCTTCGTGGCCGGATTCGTCGGACGTGCCTCCGCGCTCGAGGGGACCGCCGTCGAGTCGGACGCGCACACGACCAGAGTACGGGTCGGTGAGGCGATGTGGTCGGTACCGTCGCCCGCGAGCGGCCCGCTTCGCGGTGCATTGACGCTCATGGTGCGGCCGGAGGGCCTCCGCCTCGGTCCCCCGTCATCCCCGGGGGTGAATGCGACCGTCCTCGACCGGAGATTCATCGGGGCCGAGGCGCTGTATTCCGTCCGCCTGGCCAGTGGGGCCGAGCTGGAAGTCAGTGGCGATCCGGGTGCCGCCAAGCCGGGAGATTCGGTGAGCCTGCAACCGACCGGCCGCGGCATTCTGCTTTACCCCAGGAGCGGACGATGAATCGCCTGCGGGGTGGGCTGGTAGGCCGGGTACTCCTGGTAGGGCTGGTCTGGCTGATCGCCTATCCGCTGGCGGTGGTCCTGCTCGAGAGCGTGAGAGGGCCCGGCGGCTGGACCCTCGAGTACTTCCGGCAATTCCTTGGGCGGACCGGGGACTGGCAGGCGCTGTGGGGCAGTCTCTGGATCTCGCTGGCGAGCGTGCTCCTTTCCGCCGCCGTCGGGATCCCATTGGCCCTGTTGTTCTGGCGTTACGAGTTCCCGGGACGCCGCGTCCTGGGCGTGCTGGTCGCGCTCCCGGCGGTGCTGCCTCCGCTGGTCGGCGTGATCGCCTTTCTCTTTCTCTACGGCGAGACCGGGTTCGTCGCGCGATTGGTGCAGGCGCTCTTCCGACTGGAGCAGGCGCCATGGCGTCTGGAGGGGGCGATGGCCATCCTCCTGGTTCACGGTTACTCCATGTACGTCTACTTCTATCTCCTGGTCAGGGCCGGTCTCGCAGGGCTCGATCCCGCGATGCTCGAGGCGGCCGCGTCACTCGGAGCCGGCCGCGCCCGCACCCTGCGCCACGTGATCCTTCCGCTTCTGCGCCCCTCGCTGGCGGGCGCGTCGCTGCTCACCTTCATGACGGCGCTGGCCTCCTTCAGCGCCCCCTACATCTTCGGTGGCGGATTCCGGGTGATGACCACGCAGATCGTGACCTCCCGCCTGAACGGGGACTATGGGACCGCGATGGTCGAGACGGTCACCCTCACGGCGGTCGCCCTGCTGGGACTCTGGATCATCGGCCGGAGCGGGGAGACCACGGCCACGGCCGGAGGGATGAAGGGGACCGGTGGCGGCATCCGGCTGCGGACGAGCGGTCTCACCAGAGTGGCAGTGACCACGATCAGCTGGCTCCTGGTGCTGGGGCTCCTGCTCCCCCATCTCACCCTGGTGTTACTCTCGTTCGTGCCGATCGGGACCTGGACCGTAGAGACCTTCCCTCCGGTCTATCGAATGGTCAATTATCTCGCGCTGGTGCGGGATCCGGAGCGGCTCCGTCCGCTGCTCAACAGCCTCTGGATGGCGACCGCCGCGACCGTGATAGCGGTGGGGGCTGCGGTGCTGGCGGGTCCCCTGGTGACGCGGCGGAAGTCCCGGGGTGGCGCGGCCATCGAGGGGTTGCTCGGACTCCCGTGGGTGGTGCCGGGAACCGTCTTCGCCATCGCGCTCGCGACTGCCTTCAGCGTGCACCAGCCCTGGCTCGGCCGGGTGATCCTGATCGGGACTCCCTGGCTGCTCCCCCTGGCCTACCTGGTTCGCAACCTCCCGATCACCAGCCGGGCGATCCTGGCCGGCTTCCGGGGCCTCGATCCCACCCTGGACGAGGCCGCCGCCAGCCTGGGTGCGGGCCGCTGGCGCACTCTGCGCGAGGTCACGCTGCCGCTGCTCCGGCCGGCGCTCAGCGCCGGGGCCGCGCTCGCCTTCGTCACCGCGTTGGGCGACTTTGTGACCTCCATTGTCCTCTACACCTATGATACGCGTCCCCTCTCGCTCGAAATCCTCTCCAGCCTGCGCCAGGGCGATGTCGGGGTGGCCGCCGCCTACGGCGTGCTGCTGATGGTGCTGAGTGCGCTGGCCTTCGCGGCGGGGCGGGACCGCCGGACCGTGGAGACATGAGCGCCCCGGTCGACCAGGAGTCGCCGTCGCAGCTGCGTCAGCTCTCGGTGCTGATCGCGGTCAATTTCATCGACATGATCGGGCTCATGATGGTGGTGCCGCTGCTGCCCTTCGCGGCCACCGATCTGGGCGCATCACCGGAGACGATCGGGCGGATGATCGCCGCCTTTTCAGTCGCTCAGCTGCTCTCGGCGCCGATCTGGGGTCGGGTGTCGGATCACTATGGCCGGCGGCCGGCACTACTCATCGGGCTCACCGCCTCGACCATCGCCTACGTCGTCTTCGGATTGGCCACCACGGTGTGGCTGCTGTTTCTCTCCCGGATCGTGCAGGGAGCGGGAGGTGGAACCACCGGGGTTGCCCAGGCCTACGTGGCGGATACCATTCGGCCGGCCGATCGGGCCAAGGCGCTGGGGTGGCTCTCCGCGGCGACCTCCGCCGGCGTCGTGGTGGGCCCCACCATCGGATCGCTCGCCTCTCATATCCGTCCGGAGGCGCCGGGCCTCCTGGCGGCGACCCTCTGCGCGGTCAACGCGTTCTTCGCCTGGAGGTGGCTGCCCGAGTCGAAGGCGGAGACGCCCCCGCATCACGACGCAAAGCGGAAGCCGGTCTGGCATGCCGCGTGGATGGTGCTCCGGCATCCCCGGGGACCGGTGCCCCGATTCATCTGGATTTACGCGGTCGGGATGCTGGCCTTTACGTCGCTCACGGCGGTCCTGGCCCTCTTCCTCAAGGATGAGCACGGCGTGAGCGCCAAGACCATCGGATATTTCTTCGCCTACGTCGGCATTCTGAGCGTGGTCATGCGCTCGCTCCTGCTGGGGCCGATCGTGGATCGCATCGGGGAGGTGCGCGCCATGCGACTGGGTGCCGTTTTTCTGGTGGTCGGCCTCTCGTGCTATCCGCTGGCGGCCAATATCCGGCAACTGGCGGTGGTGATTCCCCTGGTGCCGATCGGGACCGCGCTGCTGTTTCCGGCCACCACCTCCCTGATGTCCCACTTTTCGCCCAAGGCCGAGCTGGGGACCACCATGGGTGTGGCGCAGACCTACGCCGGGATCAGCCGGGTACTGGCTCCCCTGGTTGCCACCACGCTTTATCAGCGGCTGGGCCATGGCACGCCTTTCTTCGTGGCCGCGCTGATCGTCGCGCTGGTCAGTCTCCTCTCGTTCAGCGTCTCGCACCCTGCCACCGAACCCGAGCTGGCCCGGGCCGAGGAATCGTCTTGAACCCCGCGACGCTGTCTGATCTCACTCCCGCGCACTTTACCGACGCCACCTGGGAGGATGTGGCGGTCTGGTACGAGGATCTGGCTGCCCGCCCCCTGGATGTAGCCAACGCGGACGCGTGGCTGGCCGACTGGTCGCTCCTGGAATCGGCGGTGACCGAGGCGGCGTCACTCGCGATGATCGCGTATACGGGAGACACCACCGATCCGGCCAAGGAGGCGACCCAGCTCCGGTTCTTCATGGAGATCCTCCCCCGCATGGAAGAGCAGGGGGTCCGCTTGGCCGATCGCCTGCTGACCCTGGGCTATCGGCGGCCGGGTCTCGAGATCCTGCTGCGGAAGCTGGAGATCCAGCGGGAGATCTTCCGCGCCGCCAATGTCCCGCTGATGAGCGAGAGCGAGGAGCTCTGTACCCGCTATCAGAAGATCACCGGGTCGATCACCGTCGACTGGGAGGGGCGGGAGACGACGATCCCCGAGCTGCAGCCGCTGCTGAAAAGCCCCGATCGGGCGATTCGGGAGCGGGCCTATCGGGCCATGAGCAAGACCTACGTCGACCGCCATGAGGCGTTGGCGGGGATCTACGATGAGTTATTCGATCTGCGGACCCGGATAGCGTCCAACGCCGGCCAGCCGGATTACCAGGCCTACGCCTTTCGCTCGAAGTTCCGCTTCGACTACACCCCGGAGGACTGCGCTCGCTTTCATCGCGCCATCGAGGCGGTGGTGGTGCCCGCGGTGCGACGCCTGTTCGAACGCCGGCAGCGGCTTCTCGGGGTGGCGACCCTGCGGCCGTGGGACCTGGGTGCGGACCTGGCCAACCGGCCCCCGGTGCGTCCATTCAGGACCGCCGAAGAGTTGATCGAGGTCTCCAGCCGGATCTTCGAACGCGTCTCGCCGGCCTTCGGGCGCGAATTCCGCGTAATGGCTTCGGAGGGGCTGCTCGATCTGGGGACCCGAAAGGGGAAAGCGCCGGGGGGATACTGCGAGACGCTCCACTATCGGGGTCGGCCGTTCATCTTCATGAACGCCGCCGGCGTAGTGGACGACGTTTCCACCCTGCTGCATGAGGCGGGACATGCCTTTCACACCTTCGCGGCTCACCGGCAGCCGCTGGTCTGGCAGCGCCATCCCGGTCTCGAGATGTGCGAGCTGGCCTCGATGTCGATGGAGCTGCTGGCGGCGCCCTACCTCGGGAAAGAGGAGGGCGGGTTCTTCACGCGGGAGGACCTGGCGCGCGCCCGAGTCGAGCATCTCGAGGACATTCTGATCAGCCTGGCGCACATCGCCTCGGTCGATGCCTTTCAGAGCTGGATCTACACCAGCGGGCAGGGGAACGATGCCGGGGCCCGGGACCAGGCCTGGCTCATGATTCGGAGCCGCTTCGAACCGGACCTCGACTGGAGTGGGCTGGAACGCGATCGCCTGGCGCGCTGGTATCGGCAGCTCCACATCTTCCTCTACCCGTTCTACTACATCGAGTACGGCATCGCCCAGTTAGGGGCGCTCCAGGTCTGGCGCAACAGCCTGGTCCATCCCGAGCACGCCGTCGAACGATACCGCGAGGCGCTGGCGCTGGGAGACACGCGGTCGCTGCCTGACCTGTACGCCGCCGCGGGAGCGGAGCTGGTCTTCGAGGGGAAGCTGCTGGAGGAGCTGGTGGCCCTGGTGGAGCGGCATCTGGAAGCCTGGGAGGCGGACTGACCAGTTGCGCTCCAGCCGCCGGGAGGCAAAATTGCGCCCCGCGCGGGAGCCGCCCCGGGAGCCGCCCGCTTGGAACTCACTTCGTGGAGCGATTGCATGGCGAAAGAGGAAGGGATCGAGATGGAAGGGGTAGTGACCGAGGTCCTGCCGGACCGCAATTACCGCGTCCTGCTGGAGAATGGGCACTCGATCCTGGCCTACGCCGCCGGCAAGATGAGCAAATTCAAGATCCGGGTGCTCGAGGGGGATCGCGTCACGGTAGTGCTCTCGCCCTACGACCTGACCCGGGGGCGGGTGATCTACCGGCACAAGTAATCCCTCCTCCAAACGACGAGCGGGCCGCCCATTTCGGACGGCCCGCTTTCGTTTCGGTCGGTTCGTCGGCCGTTCAGCTCGCGGCGGCGGTCAGCCTCACCACGTTCTCCGCGGCGGGCCCCTTCTGACCCTCGACGATGTCGAACTCCACCTTGTCACCCTCGGCCAGGCTGCGAAATCCGTCAGCCTTGATCGCGGTGTGGTGAACGAAGCAGTCCTTCTGCCCGTTCTCCGGGGTGATGAAGCCGTACCCCTTGGCGTCGTTGAACCACTTGACCGTGCCGATGGTGCGTGCCATGTACCTCGCTCCGTATTTGAATTGCCATCGTCGGGGTCGGGTAATGCCCGCACCAACCGACTCCACCAATGAGGGCGGGCCCATCCCGCCTCATGGTTAAGAAAACGCCCGGACAACCTGCGCCCGGGATCTCGTCGTCCTGATAAGGATTCCGACTGGTTCTGCCCCGGCTCTGCTCTGCAACTGCCCAAATTTCGGCCGGGTCAATAATGCATTCCCCCCAAGGACTGTCAAGGGGTCTCGGGTCAAAACCGGGGAAATCCCCTTGGGATGCCCTAGGTGCGCACTACGGTTTCCACCACTGCAGGGCGGCCTTGGCCCATTCCCCGCTGCGGTGGCGTAGTCCTTGTCCGGTGGCCCGGTTCAGGCTCTGCAGGAACTCCGGGGCCGACGGATAGCGGAGCTCGACTTCGCTCCGGAGCGCGCGTTGCAGCACCTTTTCGAGGTCGGGGGTCACGTCCGGTCGGCGTTCCATGAGCGAAGGAATCTGGTTGTTGGTCTGCCGGGCCAGAATCTGCTCGAGCGTACTCCCCGGGAAGGGCGGCTCGCCGAGCAGCGCAAAGTAGGCCACCGCGGCAAGGCTGTAGATGTCGGTCCGCTGATCGACCCGCTCACCCAGGAGCTGCTCGGGACTGGCGAATTGGGGGGTCCCGCTCTGGCTGGTGGCCCCGCCGAAGCGGCCCTGCCCCCGGAGCGCGAGCGCCAGGCCGAAGTCGGTGATTCGCAGCCGGCCGTCAGGCTCGGTCAACATGTTTTCCGGCTTGATGTCTCGGTGGACCAGGCCGGCGCCGTGGGCCTGGGTGAGGGCGGAGAGTGCTTCGCGGAGCAGGCGCAGCGTTCGATCGAGGGGGATCGGTCCCTCCCGCGCCACCATCTGCGCGAGACTGGGCCCGGTCACCAGCTCCATGATGTACCAGATCAGTCCGGAGCGGCCGCCGATGTCGTAGATCCTGACGATGTTCGGATGGTTGAGCCGGGCGGCGAGCTGGGCCTCGCGGCGAAACCGCTCGACCACGGCGGGATCCGCGGTCAATTGCGGATGCAGGACCTTGAGCGCCACCTCCCGCTCCAGGGAAAGGTCGCGCACCCGATACACCCGTCCGTATCCGCCCGAGCCCAACTTGCCGAGGAGCTCGTAGTCGTCACCCAGCGCCCGGCGCAGGCGTTTCTCCCAGCTTCGCCCCTCCTCGCTCTCGGTGGCACCCGACCGGACGCTCACCGCCACGGCCGGCTGATCGAAGGTCCCCGCGTCCGAAGCGAAGTCTTCCATCATTTCCGCCGCGGTCTGATACCGATCGTCGGCCGCCGCCTGCAGCGCGCGCACCACCACGCGCTCCAGTCCCTTCGGGCAATTGGGGCGGAGCGTCGACGGGAGACCGATGGTGACGGGATCGAGGGCCGGCTCCAGCCCGGTGATCGCGTAGTACAACACCGCCCCGGCGCAAAACACGTCGCTGGCCGGATCGCCCGAGCTGCCCTGTCGCGTCTCCGGCGCCATGAAGGTCTGGCCGGTGGGAAACTGAAAGGGTGGGATACTGGGCAGGGTCCAGCTCGAATATCGCAACTCGGTCACGGTACCGCGGCCGGCCAGGCTCAGCAGCGTCGAGGCGGGCACGATCCGGCGCAAGATGATCCCGCGACTATGGGCGTGCTCGAGCCCGCCCAGGAGGTCCCGCGCCAGGGCGTGCACCGTGGGAATCGGCCGAGGCCCGCGCTGGACCGCCTCCTGGAGGCTCTCGCCGTCGATCCAGTTTCCCACCCGGTACGCCAGATCCCCGATGACACCCACGTCATAGACGTGGCGGAGGGCGGGATGGTCCAGCTGCCCCAGCGCCTCCGCTTCGGCCAGGAACCAGGCCCGGGTCTGCTCGTCGGAGTAGAGATTGACCCGGAGGCTCACCCGGCGCTTGAGAATCTTGTCCCGGGCGATGAACAGCACGCGCTCCCGGTTGGTCGCCACCAGGCTTTCGATGACGTAGCGATGGCCGAGGGCGGTATCGACCCGGTCGTAGTGGGCGGGTGGGATCGGCGTACTCATGCGACCACCGGTGCGTCAGCGGCAGGCGCCGGGTTCATGGCGGCGCAGGGCTGCGGTCCGACCGGCGACGCTCGACCCGGAGCCGCTTCCCGCAGGTGGCGGCACTACAGAAGCGCCGGCTGTGATTGGGGGAGTAGTCGGCGAAGAACAGCGTACAATTCTCGCCGGTGCAGCGCCGCACCCGGGTGGCCGACTCTGAAAGCGTGAGCGCCACCGAATTGGCGATCGCCTCCAGGGCGCTGGCATGCCGGCCCGGCGTGAACTGCGTACGCCAGGTGCCTTTGACGCGCAGCAGCTGCTGATGACCTCCGGCCCGGGCGAGGATCTCGTTGATCGCCTGAATCACCGAGGAGCGCGGCTGGCGATCCTCGGACAGGGCGGCGGCGAGATGGGCCAGTTGGATCCGGAAGCCGCGGACTTCCTCGAGGCTCACGTGATCGGTATCCGACACCAGCTTGCTGGCCTTGGTCCAGCGATGGTAGGCCGGAAGGTCGGGGAGCAGATCGCGGGCGTCGGGTGGGGTCGCGGCGGTATTGATGAAGTCGAGCCAGATTGCGTCGCCGAGGAGGGTGAATTCCGGATCCGACATGGGTCCCTCTCAGGGCTCTTCGGCCACTTCGACCGCGTTGCGGCCGCCCCGCTTGGCCTTGTAGAGCGCCGAATCCGCGGCGGCGAGGAGACTCGCCAGGGTGATCCCGTGCCGGGGCGCCTCGGCAATTCCCAGACTGAGCGAGGGAGCGCCGAACTCGGGGTTGCTCCGCTCCAGCTCACCCACCCGGCGCTGGACCCGCGCCACGAACGCCTTGGCCTCATCCGGAGTGGTCATCGGCAGGATGACCAGGAACTCGTCTCCTCCCAGGCGGCCCACCGCGTCGAGCGTGCGGCACTGCTGGCGGAGCAGCTCGGCCACCAGGATCAGCAAGCGGTCTCCGGCGGCGTGGCCCAGGGTGTCGTTCACCGATTTGAAGCGATCCACGTCGATCAGGACGATGCTGGTCCGAAGCTGGTGTCGCTGGGCCCGGGAGATCTCCGCCTCCAGCCGCTCTTCCATCGCGCGGCGGTTGTAGAGGCCGGTGAGCTCGTCGGTGGTGGCGGCGCTCTGCAGCTGCTCGACCAGCTGGGCGTTCTTGAGCGCGATCGCCGCCGCGAAGGCGAGGGTCCCGGCCAGCTCATGCTCGGCGTGCCCGTAGCTCCGCTCGTGCAGGCGGGGACCCAGGGCCAACACCGCCAGCCGCTCCGTGCCGGCGTCGAGGGTCACCACCAGCTGCGTGCTGGGCGGCAGCAACCCGGCGAGGGCGGGATCCTCGGCGCTGGCCGCCGGAGTTCCCGGCGGGAGGGCCCGGTCCAGCGCCTTCAGGTCGATCGGCGGCAGCGACATCGCCCCCTTGAGCGAACGGAAGACCTTGGGGGTATAGATGTCGCCGTTGGCGCGATAGAGCGAGGACCACCAGGCGAAGAACACCTCGGTCATGAAATCGAGGACCAGGTTCTCGGTCTCTTCGGTGGAGTGCACGGAGGAGAGCAGGCGGGCCACCTGGCGCAGGGCCCGGAGCTGAAAGGCGGCGTCCTCCAGCGCGGCCTGCCGCTCCCGCAACACCCCGTGCAGCTCCAGCATGATGGAGAGCCCGAGGACCAGGGGGAGCGATACCGAGCGGAGCTGGTTCGCGACCTCCGGGTCCGCCAGGATCTGGACCTCGGTCTGGCCGCTGGCCATGCGGCTCACCTCGACGGCCTGGCTGACCCAGTCCGGCGCGGGAGCGAGAGGGACGATTTCAGTGGGAGACTTGACGGTGAGCCAGATCCGTTCGGTCTGAAACCTCCGAACCAGGATCTCACGGCACCGCTGGAACAGCTCGCTGTCGGTCCGAGAATGTCGACACGCCGCAGCAAAGGCGCTGGGCAGCGTGGCGAGTGCCGACCGCATTGAGGGGGAATCCATGCCGGTGGCGCAATATAGTGAGGACCGGCGGGCCCGGGAAAGCGAGTGCGGCCTCGCTCTGGCTTCTGTTACTCGAGGCCCAGCTCCCGGGTCAGGGCGACGGTGAGCTCCCTCAGCTCCTCCAGCATTTCCTTGCGCGGCCACTCCTCGTGCTGCTCCAGGACCCGGGCCACTTCGCCGTACCACCACACCGCCTGGGGCGGACTGCACTCGGTGAGGGTCGAGAGGTACTCGGCGCCGAGCCGTCGGACGTCCGCCAGGTTGGAGCCACAGGAGTGGATCTCTTCCGCGGCGCAGAGGTCCAGCGCTCTCGGCTCGGCTTCCTGGAGCCGTGCCAGGTAGTCGCGGCGTCTCGCCTGCCAGGGCCGGCCGCCGACGCGCTCGTCCGACTTGTGCTCCAGCACCTCGGCGATGGTCGCCGCGACGACCGGGCCGAATTTCTCGCGAACCTTCTTTTCCATCGCCGGCTCGCTGCGGGGATCGGTGCCTGCCAGGACGTGCTGAAGAATTCCTGCCAGAATGGTCACCTCGTCACAGTCGTACCGGCTCAGGATCAGCGCCACGTTCGAGGCCTGGGCCAGGAGTCCGGCTCCGCGCCCACTGGCATGCTTGCCCACGAAGGCAAAGGCGTGGTTGATACGATCGGAGTAGCCGCGAGTGGACATGAGGGACCGGTGGGCGCTCTCTCAGGGGATGCCCAGCATCTTATGAGTCTGAAGGCTGAGGCGCCACGCGGGATGATGGAGACAGTATTCGAGGGCCAATCGCGTGTTGGCCAGGCGATCGCTGCCGTCCATCGGTTGAAGCGAGAAATGGGTGAAGTCGAGCCCCAGGTAATGCTCCGGTTCCGCGCCTTCCTGGGGAAAGACCAGCTTCAGCTCGTCGCCGGAGCGGACCACCAGCTCGGCCCTGGCCTTGGGGCTCACGCAGACCCAATCCACCCCCGCCGGCACCGGCAGGGTTCCGTTGGTCTCGATGGCGACTTCGAATCCCGTCCCATGCAGCGCTTCGATCAGGGCGGAGTCGAGCTGCAGCAGCGGCTCGCCTCCGGTGCAGACCACGTAGGGCGAAGCGCGCGAGGTGTCCCAGTTGGCCGGCCACCGCGCAGCGACCGCGGCCGCCAGTGCCTCGGCCGTCGCGAACCGGCCGCCGCCCTCCCCATCGATCCCGAAGAAGTCGGTGTCGCAGAACTGGCAGATCGCCTCCGCTCGGCCCGACTCGAGTCCGTTCCAGAGGTTGCAGCCGGCGAAACGGAGAAACACCGCGGGACGGCCCGTCCTGGCCCCCTCGCCCTGGAGCGTGTAGAAGATCGATTTGACCGAGTAATATGGCATGCGTGTGTGACGAGCCGGGGCTCAACCCCGTTGACGGAGAATTGCGTAGCGGGCCGGGTCCTCGATCCCGTTCTCCCGGAACCCCTTCAGTCTGAGCTGGCAGGCGTCGCATTGGCCGCAGGCCGCTCCGTCGGCGTCCGGCTCGTAACAGCTGAGGGTCAGGGCGTAGTCCACGCCAAGCGCGAGTCCTCGGGCGATGATCTCCCGCTTGGTGAGGTTGATCAGCGGTGTGTGGATCTTGAGACGGCGCCCCCCCTCCACCGCAGCCCTGGTGGCCAGGTTGGCCATCTTCTGGAAGGCCGCGATGTACTCCGGACGGCAATCGGGATAGCCGCTATAGTCCACCGCGTTGACGCCGATGAAGATGTCGTCGGCTTCGAGGACCTCGGCCCAACCCAGCGCGAAGGCTAGGAAGATGGTATTCCGAGCCGGGACATAGGTGATCGGAATCCCCCCGGCCATCGCCTCGGGGGACCGCCCCTTGGGGACTTCGAGGTCGCTGGTAAGCGCGGAGCCGCCCATGGCGCGGAGGTCGATCTCGGTCACGATGTGACGGGCCGCCCCCTGGGCCTTCGACACCTTGGCGGCCGCGGCCAGCTCCGCTTCATGTCGCTGGCCATAGCGGAAACTCAGCGTATAGGGAGCGAATCCCTCGGCCCGGGCGATCGCCAGGATGGTGGCCGAGTCGAGGCCGCCGGAAAGAAGGACCACTGCGCGTGCGGGTGCCATGCTGGAAAACTAAGGGGAAACGCGTCGTTGCGGGTGCGGCTACGAGCCGAGCAGACTGGCGATCGCGGAGGCGAGATCGGGATGGGAGAATCGGAAGCCGCTGGCCTGGAGCCGCCCGGGGAGGACGCGCTGACCCGCCAGGAGAAGCTGCTCCCCCATCTCCCCCAGCACCAGGCGGACCGCCAGGGCAGGGACCGGAAACACGGTCGGCCGTCTCAGGACACGGCCCATGGTCTCCGTGAAGACCCGATTGGTGACCGGGTTGGGTGCGGTCATGTTCACCGCCCCGGTCAGCGAGACTTCGGTCAAGCAGTGATGAATCGCCCGCACCGTGTCATCCATCGCGATCCAGCTCATCCACTGTCGCCCATTGCCGAGCCGCCCACCCAGGCCCAGTCGGAAGGGAAGCAGCATGGTGGGAAGCGCACCCCCGGCCGAGCTCAGGACGATGCCGATCCGGGCCAACACGACACGGGTGCCCGCCGCGCGAGCCGCCCCGGTGGCCGCTTCCCAGGCCTGCGCCACCTCCGCCAGGAAGCCCGTGCCGGGCTTGCTTTCCTCGCGCAGAATCTCGTCGCCGCGATCGCCGTAGTACCCGACGGCCGAGGCGGACACCAGGACCAGCGGGGGGCGATCCATCCGGGCGAACGTCCCGGCCAGAAGCTCGGTGGTCCTGGTCCGGCTCTCGAGGATCCGCCGCTTGTACGCCTCGGTCCAGGGCCAATGCGCGAGGCTCTCGCCGCCCAGATTGATGACCGCGTCGACTCCTTCGAGGTGTGCCGGGTCGAGCTTTCCCTGAGCCGGATCCCAGCCGATTTCCGCCGGGCCTGGTGGGCGCCGGACCAGGCGGGTCGCACGAATCCCGCCCGCCGTGAGAGACGGAATGAGGGCGGTACCGAGGAGACCGCTGGACCCGCTGACCACGACGGAGCGTGGCCCGGCTGGCGGATGGCGTTCAGCCATACGACACTAGATTAACCGTACGGGGAACGCCTGCGCTAATCGATCCTGCGGTTCGCCCCGCGCGATGCAGGGGCCACCTTGCCCGGGGGAGAACGGGGACGCCATCTTGTCCAGTACCATGCCTCAGCCTGCCGATCCGGTCCGCGAATACCTGCGCCAGCAGGGTGCTCCCTACCACGTCATCGCCAACGGGCTGCGGGGTCTGGTGGAAAACTGGGAGCGCATCGGGACTGCAGTGGAGGCGGGATACAATCTGCCGCTCGACGACTATCTGAACGACATGGACGGCCGCCAGCTGCTGGAGAACGCCTTGAGCGTTGCCCCGGCGGAGGTGCGTGACGCCTTTCTCGATCGGGTCCATGCGGCCGACCAGCGAATGCGCGCCCTGGTGATACCGGCCAATCGGTGTCTCTGGGGGCAGATCGTGGCGGAGGAGGAGGGGTGGCGGGACAACAAGCAGTGGTGGTACTTCACCCGTCCCCGGAATGCCGGGCCCCAGCTCCTGGAGGAGTTGAGAGGGCAGGGGCTTACGGAGTAGGAGATCCTCCGCCCGGTACCTGGTGCAGTCGTTCAACCGCCCGCCGTACCAGTAACAGCTCCGAGATATTGTCCAGCGTAAACAGGCCCACCAGCCTGCCGCTCGCGTCCTGCACGGGCAGGGCGGGGAGGCCGCTGGTCCGCAGGTGATCGAGCGCGGTCGGGAAGTCCATCCCGACCGGCAACGCGGCCACCGGGGTGACCATCGATTCCGCCACCGTCGACTGAGGCCCCAGCTGGGACAGGCCACGAATCAGCCGCTCGCGGGTCAGTATCCCTTCCAGATGACCGAGATTGTCGACCACGGGGAATTCCCGCTGATCGGTGGTGAGTAGCAAGTCAACGGCGTCCTGGAGTCGCGCGTGCACCGGCAGCTGGCGAAACGCGGTCACCATGACCCGATCCACCGTGAGCCCCCGGGCCAGCGAACGGGCCTCGACCGCCGCCGCCTCGGTGCCGGCTCCGGCAAAGACGAAAAGCGCGATCAGTATCAGGATGGGACTCACGTAGAGTCCCGCGATGCCGAACGCCACCGCCAGCCCCTGGCCGATCCGGGCGGCGATCCGAGTGGCCCGGGCCAATCCCAGGCGGCTGGCCAGGAGCGCCCGCAGAACCCGGCCTCCGTCCATGGGAAAGGCGGGAATCAGGTTGAAGAGGAGAAGGCCGATGTTCACATCCATCAGCTGGTTGGCGAACGCTGCGCTCTCCTCCACACGGAAGGGGCGCAGCGGAGGGGCGGCGCCGGTCATGGCTGTGATCAGGAGATAAAGGACCGCGGCGATGGCGACGGTCACGGCGGGCCCCGCCAGCGCGATCAGCAGCTCCTGGCGTGGCTCCTCAGGGAGGCGTTCGAGCCGGGCCACTCCGCCGATCGGGAGCACGATCACATCGGGGGTGCGCACGCCGAATCGCCGGGCCATCGTGATGTGGCCGAACTCATGGAGGATGACGCAGCCGAAGAGGGCCAGCGTGAAGAGGGTGGTACCCACCGCGCCCGCCATCCCGCTGTCACGATAGCCCGCGACGGCGAAGAAGCCGAGCAGCAGCAGGAAGGTGACGTGGACCTTGATGTCGGTCCCCGCGATTCGCCCGATGCGGAACGACCAGCTCATCTCAGCGCTTCCCCTTCCGGAGCCTGGCACCCTCAGCCATCACCTTTTCGATGTCCTCCGCGGCCCGGGGTGCCCCAGCCGACAGCAGCTCATGACCACCCGCCGTGACCAGCACATCATCCTCGATTCGAATGCCGAGCCCCTCGGCGGCCAGGTAGACGCCGGGCTCGACCGTGAGGACCATCCCCGGGGCGAGGGGCGCGTCGTGAGGCCCCACGTCGTGCACGTCCATCCCCAGCCAGTGGGACAGGCCATGAATAAAGTACTGGTCGCAGGTCTTCGGGGCGCAGAGGTCGCCGGAGTGTTGCCTGAGATACCCCTGCGCGATGCGATGCAGCTGGAGGAGGGTGATCCCCGGGCGCACCGAGTCGATGGCGATCTGCTGGCTCCCCAGCACCAGGTCGTAGAGGGCGCGTTGACGAGGAGTGAACTTCCCGGAGACCGGCCAGGTCCGCGTTACATCCGCGGTGTAGTAGCCGTATTCGGCCCCGATGTCGGTGACCACCAGGTCGCCGCTCTGGGTTTGCCGGTGGTTGGTCACGTAGTGCAGGGTGGTGCTGTTGGGTCCCGACCCAATGATGCTGGGGAACCCCAACCGGTCGGCCCCGCCCCGGCGGAAGACTGCCTCGATCGCGGCCTGGATCTCGTACTCCCAGGCGCCCGGCGCCGTCGAGCGCATGGCCTCGACCTGAGCGCTGGCGGTGAGGGTGATGGCCCGGCGCAATCGCGCGATCTCGTCGGCATCCTTGATCACCCGGGCCCGCCCGAGTACGGGCCGCAGGTCCACGACGGAGTCGGCACCGGACTGGAGCATCAGGCGCTGGACGGCGGGGTCGGAGGTCACCTTGGGGATCAACTTGAGCCAGAGGCGCCGGTACTGAGCGACCATCTCCGGGATCTGCTCATCCGCGAGAGTAGCCGGGCGAACATCCTGGATCCCGCTCAGCGCGGTCGCCTCCGGGCTGGGACCCAGTCGCGCGCCGTTCCAGCGTTCGGTCGAGGGGTCTCGTGGCGGCAGGT